>Ga0302320_10000023_pt1 | contig 268101 bp, 232 predicted proteins | sample Bog_T0_3_FD_202130 | JGI IMG/M metagenome (GOLD analysis project Ga0302320, IMG submission 202130) | Peat permafrost microbial communities from Stordalen Mire near Abisko, Sweden - Bog_T0_3 | ecosystem: Environmental > Terrestrial > Soil > Wetlands > Peat | place: Sweden: Abisko, Stordalen... | reverse complement strand
CAGCGCCACCACAAAGAAGATTGCCGGTATCACCGGTAGGAGGGCAAGCCAAGAAGGAAGCAACCTCGTCTTCCCGAGCGACTGTATTGCGAAATCGATAAGCAGTGCGCACACCGCCCAGAGAAACACCGGACGGGTGAATCGAGAGCGCCAGGTTGGAAGGAGTGTCTTAGGCACAATTAAGAGAGTAAATTAGACTTGTCATTCTGTCAAGCGTCCTTGACATACTGAAAGCGACCACGCATCTCCACTACCGCGTTACTTCCATAGAGAATGCCTAGAGACTTGACCTGGGCGATGGTTGGCGAAAAATCGCTATTACACTCATCTACCTCCGGCAGCTGCTCAAGCCGAAACCTCGTCCCGCATTTTTTCCGCAATCGCGGCGAGATGGATGGTTAATGTAAAGCGATGAACAGCCTGTTAGCCCTGGCGCGGTCGGACAGGGTGATGATGAAGTCCCGCATATTGTTCAACTGCAAGCCAACCTGACGATAACCAATTTCGGTGATGAGGTCTAACTGCTCCGGATGAAGCTGGTCGTGAACGCCCGCCTGCGCATTCACGGTTTTGAATGCTCCGAGTACGTCTTTGAGTACCATCACAGATCCGATCCCAAACTGCATTTGTTCTACGCCGTGTAGAATGCCTGGATCTGGGCGTGGATAAATCTCTTTTAGCGAATTCACCATGCCTTCTGTCTGCTCAATTAGTATCTTTTCAAAACCTTCGGCAAACAGCGCTTTATCTGCCGCATCCATTAATCGCCCGTGGAAGACAGCCCCTAGGTCGGTTCGCCTCAACCTCTCAACCGCAAACTGAAAATTCGAAGCCTTGTCGCTGTGAACTTCCTCCCTGGTCGCCAGGGCCAAGTATTCCAGCAGCAAATAGGCCAACTTGTTGCTAAAGGATAAAATCGCGCGCGACGGACGCGCGTTGGTTTGTTGGAGCTTGGCCAGGTTTTGCTTCTTAGAGATGCTGTCGATAACCAATACTGCTATCGCCAAAATAACCAGGTTCTCCATCACGCCAGGCAAGAAGGACAACCAGAATTGCCGATTAAACTCGCCGCCGATGCGGATATACACCGCTATGAGCACGAAGAACGCACCAACGATATAGACGGCTGCTCTATTCCTATATATGCCCGACATTCTTTGCCTTCGGTGCTTCCTCATGCTGTTCTTCTCGACCGCGACCTGCATCAATTGCGCCTCGGGCGCCAATCTTCTCATCCCCTGCCCGCAAGTGGAAACATCGTGCTCGGCCTATTTTCCAGGATTGCGATCCGCAAGCAGTGTGATCTGGTCAGAAAACGGCTTTTCATTTCGCTATTATGAGAACCGACGCCCTTCCATGCAAATGCCTGATCGCAGCAGATTAAGTCAGTTGGCGATAAATCGCCACAGCGCTCACTGGCTCAAGCTCGCACCAGGGGGATTTCCAGCTGTGATAGAATCCGGGCCGCAGAAAGTCGGTAGTTGAAAAATCGGCTTCGTTATATACGCTTTCGCCGACCGTTTGTACGAGGTGCTTATGACGGTTGCAACTAGACCTTCCTCGCCGGGCGCGGCTTCGAAACCCGAAGCCGGAAGCCCCATCCCAGTCATACTGATGGCATTGGTTCTCGTGGCGCTCGTCGTACTGGCGTGGTCCGGTGTGTCGCCCACTGCGCCGTGGGCGCAAGGCTACGATCCGGTCGGTCATTGGTGGCTGTCTACAATTTTCGCCGCCATTCCTATCGTCGTGCTGCTGGGGACGCTCGCGTTCCTTCACATGAAGGCGCACTATTCCGCTGTGCTGGGCCTGGTTACGGCATTGCTGATCGCGGTCGGCATTTTCCATATGCCGGTAAAGATGGCCAGCATCACCGCCATTTACGGCGCATTCTATGGACTGTTTCCCATCGGCTGGATCATTCTGAACGTCATTTTTCTTTATCGCATGACGCTTGAGACCGGCCGCTTTAAGATCCTGCAGGAAAGCATGACCGGCATCACGCAGGACACGCGCCTGCAACTCCTGCTGATCGCTTTTTCGTTTGGCGCGTTCTTCGAAGGCGCGTCTGGATTCGGAACACCGGTCGCGGTGACCGCAGCGATTCTGATCGGCCTGGGTTTTAAGCCGCTGCAGGCCTCGGGGTTGTCGCTCATCGCCAATACTGCGCCGGTAGCCTACGGCGCGCTGGGAACGCCCATCATTGCGCTGGCAGCGGTCACCGGATTTTCTGAGTTCACTCTAGGCGCACAGGTTGGCCGCATTTTGCCATTTTTCTCGGTGCTGGTGCCTTTCTGGCTGGTGTGGGCCTATGCCGGTTACAAAGGAATGAAGGAAATCTGGCCGGCCATTGCAGTGGCCGGCGTCACCTTCGCGGTTCCGCAATTTCTGGTTTCGAATTTTCATGGACCGTGGCTCACCGACATCATTGCCGCCATTGTGTCGATGGCGTGCCTGATTTTTTTCCTGAAGATATGGCAACCGAAAACGATTTGGGGACACGGAGGTCCCGAGAAAGGCGAGCAGCGCGCCGCTCGCGGTGAGCACGGTTACAGTCGCGCCGAAGTCATTCGCGCATGGTTGCCCTGGCTGGTGCTCAGCATTTGCGTCTTCTGCTGGGGGACGTACACCGGCAAGAAGCTGATGAACACTCCGGAAAAGGTCTTCCCATCGATGAGTTCGTGGTCGACTCCGCCGAGCAAAATTACGAACCCGCAGTTTCCCGTGACCGGTCTCAATAAACTATCTCAGCGCATGCCGCCAGTGGTGGCGAAACCTACGCCTGAGGCGGCAGTCTTCGGTCTCAATTGGGTTTCGGCCACTGGCTCGGGCATCCTGTTCGCGGCGGTCATCTCCGGCTTCATCATGGGCCTTTCACTTCCAAGAATCTTTGTGATGTGGTGGCAGACCGTATGGCATGTGAGGTTCTCGCTCATGACGATCGCTGCCATGCTGTCGCTGGGCATCCTTACGCGTTACTCCGGCGTGGATGCGACCATGGGTCTGGCGTTCGCGCGCACCGGAGTGATGTATCCGTTCTTCGGAACCTTGCTGGGGTGGCTGGGCGTCGCGCTGACTGGGTCGGATACTTCGTCGAATGTGCTGTTCGGCAGCTTGCAGAAAATCTCGGCACAGCAAATCGGGCTTTCCCCAGTACTGATGGGCGCGGCGAATAGCGCGGGCGGCGTCATGGGCAAAATGATCGATGCGCAGAGCATCGTTGTGGCCAGCACCGCGACTGAGTGGTACGGACACGAAGGCGACATCTTGCGTTATGTGTTCTTCCACAGTATTGCGCTTGCCGCTCTGGTGGGAATCCTCGTGACCCTCGAGGCCTACGTGTTTCCCTTTACCCGCCTGGTAGTGCATTAGAAGCGTGATGGCGCATGGGCGAGAAAGCCCGAGTAGCGTGGCTTTTAGCGTTTACAAAAGTTGCGCGCAAAGTAAACCTCCCGTGCTCCAAGGTGCATCTCAGGTCAGGGCAGTTTTCGCGCCCCTGGGTGACACCGCTGGCACCTGTGCTGCGCTGTGCGGGCAAGTTATATACGGACTATGCAGCCTCGTGCCAAATGCACCCTGTTGTTACTTCTGTTCTGCGCGGCTGTTACAGCCGCGTTGGCGCAACAGAAGGCAGGGACGAACGGGGTTTGTCGAGTCGCGCGCGAAAACCTTGATCTGCAACGTGAGGCGGGACTTTGTCCGCTGACTCTGGATGAGGGTCTGGCGATTCTAAGTGTCGCACTGGATTCCCGGCATAACGCCGCTTTCTCCTCGGACTGCTCTCACTTTGTTCACGGACTCTATGAGCGCGCCGGTTTTTCCTATGGCTACGCCTCCTCGAGAGATCTATATGAGGGCATCGACGATTTCCGAAGAGTGACAAACCCTCAACCCGGCGATTTGGCCGTCTGGCGCGGACATGCCGGAATTGTGGTCAATCCTGTGCAGCATTCTTTCTTCAGCCTTCTGCGTACTGGCCCCGGAGTCGAATCTTACGACTCCCCATATTGGAAGCGTCGCGGACGGCCGCGTTTCCTTCGTTACGTCAAAGCAAGTGCAAGCGGCACGGCTTCACTCCGCTCCGCGAACTTGACCTTGAGTAGCGCGGAACAGGATGAGCCGGCTGAACCCACAGAGCTCGAGCCGTCGAAAGAGTCTTCGCGTGGCACGCTTGCTACGACTCGGATCGCGGCGAGCAAACCCACGACCTCCGAAGTCCCTCACATTCCGGTCGTGCATTCCATTCGCCCCAAGCCCGATCAGATAAACGCAGCTTTCCTGCGATCGTGCGCGGACTCAGAAGAAAATCTGCGTGGGCGCGACCTCTTCAGATCGAATCAGCCCGTGATTGTGTTCGACCATTTCACAGCCGGCAAGGTGCATATCGACGGGAACGCGGGCTGGGCTGAGGTTCGGATCGATGAAGTGTTTTTCTTCGTCGACGGTAAGGCGCAGGCTCGCAAAGGTTCGGAACGACAGCAATGGCCCTTGTCTCGCCGCGACCAGACAAGTTGGGAACTATCGCCACCAGCGGGCGTGATCTACGTGCCCCAAGCTCTGGCTGTGCGCCTAATGTCGCGTCAATTGGCACAGCTGACTCAGGACGGTCCCAATCCCACCAAGCCCCAGCAAAAGGCGGAGTTGGTGCGAATCTTAGATTCGCTTCTGCAGGAATAACCCAACCTCAGAAATTCAACGCCGACCAAACAGAATCAGATCTGGCTGGGATCGTCGGGATCGGGCTCGCGCACTGGGGCGTCCGGATTCTCAGGAGAGTTCAGCGGTTCCTTGATGGGCGGCGGGGAAGGCTCCGACGGCTCGCGAAAACGGTAACCCGTGGGCGAGGGCAAATCGAATTGCGCGTCGACTATCATGGCATTTTGACGCGAAAAGTTCTGCTCCAGGAAAATCATGGTAGCCTTTCCAGCTTCTGCAGCGTGGTCTGGTTGACCTCTTCTTCTCGCGCGGATTCCACCACACGTGGTTCATCCATTTCCTTTTTGATTCGAGCAAGTACTGCCTGATTGGTTTCTGGTTTGGGCTTGTTTTTGTACATAGCAGTAAGATGTCACGAGCCCTCGCGGATTACCGATCAATTCGGCACACATGAAGGGGAAGTTAAGCATTGTTCTCGTTCCGTGCGGTCTCAAGGGGTACGCGGAAAAGCGGAGTAGCACGCCATACTGTCGTTGCAACGGGCTTCTTTCGCAGGCCCCTCCCGATCCCCATGTTATAATTCCCTATTCCCAGTCGCTTAGTGCGCGGAGGACCGTATCGACAAACGTTTTATCCGAACCAATGACCGTATTCGAGCCCGCGAAATTCGCGTAATTGATGATGAGGGTGGGCAAATTGGCATTATGCCTCCCTTCGAAGCGCTCAAGTTGGCCCGCAGCAAGAATCTGGACCTGGTCGAGATTTCTCCCACCGCGCAGCCTCCCGTGTGCCGCATCATGGACTACGGGAAATTTCTTTACCAGCAGGAAAAGAAAGAGCGCGAGGCCAAGAAGCACCAGAAGACGATCACCGTAAAAGAGGTCAAGTTCCGCATCAATGTGGACGACCACGATTACGAGACGAAAAAGAATCACGTGCTGCGCTTTCTCGACGGAGGAGACAAGGTCAAGGCGACCATCTTCTTCCGCGGTCGTGAGATGACGCGCACCGGTTTAGGCCGGCAGATACTAGAGCGGCTGATTAAAGACGTAGAGCCGCACAGCATCGTGGAGTTCCGGCCACGGCAGGAAGGCAACACGCTGCACGCCATCCTGGCGCCGAAGAAAACGGCGGCCGAGCGCGAGAAGGAAAGAGAACGCGAAGCCAAGCAAAAGGTGAAGCAGGAAAGAAAGCTGGCGCAGGAAAAAGAGAAGCCAGTAGAAAAGCCGGCAACGGAAGTTGTACCTGATGCCGAGAAGGAGCCGGTGGCGGCAGCAGCGGCCTCCGAAGCTCCGAATCCGGTCTCGCAGACTTAGCCCGTCGCCTGATTGATCTACGAATTCCAGAGCAATTGAAACTGTTAGAAACTAACTGACGGCTGGCAACTGGCGGCCGGCAGCTGATTCCGAGGAACTATGCCGAAACTAAAAACCCACAAAGGCGCAGCCAAGCGCTTCAAGAAGACTGCCACAGGCAAGGTGAAGCGCGGACATTCTCACCTGCGCCACATCTTGACCTCAAAAGACAAGAAGCGCAAACGCAAACTGGGCAAAGGAACACTCGTAAGCCACGGCGATCTTCGCAAAGTATTGCGGATGATTCCGTATCAGTAGAGCAGCGATCGGGGCCCGAGGGTGAGGGGACAGTAAACCCTATCCCCTAAACCCTAGCCCCTGCTTTAGGCGCGTGAAGAGGTCACGGCTCTATACCTTACCTCCAGCCGCCAATAGTCGAAAGCAAAAAGGAGAAAGACAATGCCACGTGTAAAACGCGGAACCAAACGCCGCGCCAAGCGCAAGAAAATATTAGACCGCGCCAGCGGTTATTTCCTCACTAAATCGAAACTCTACCGCTCCGCAAAAGAGGCCGTAGAGCGCGGCCTCAAATTCGCCTACAGCGGAAGAAAGCAACGCAAGCGGCAGTACCGCTCGCTTTGGATCGTGCGTATCGGCGCAGCCGCGAAGCTCAACGGCCTGAGCTATAACCAGTTTATCCACGGTTTGAAGGTGGCCGGGGTGGAACTGGACCGCAAGATTCTCGCAGACATTGCCGTCAAAGATGCGCCCGCTTTCAAGAGCCTGGTTGAGCAGGCCAAGGGCGCGCTGGCGTAGGAGCGGGCTTCGGCTTTCGGGCTCCGGCTGTCTGATCTAATTCCTTTGTCATTCCGAGCCGCTCGCAGACGCGCAACGCGCGGAGAGAGCGAGCGAGGAATCTGTTTTTCTGCAGATGGTAAGGGAACAGCAGATTCCTCACGGATGCGCGGTTCGGAATGACAAATCCTGAAAAGAATGTCCTACACCGTTCCCAAACTGACGGATTACTCGGCGGCAGCGCTCGAGAATGCTGCTGCCAAGTGCATCCGTGCGTGCGCGGACGACGCCGCGGCCGTCCGCAACGAAGCCGAACTGAAAGTGTTTCGCGACCGGTGGATCGGACGCAAGAATGGCGTACTGACGCAGATCAATGATTTGTGGTTGAAAGGCGCACCCAAGGACGCGAAGCGGGAAGCTGGGATCCGCGTAAATGAATTGAAGGCGCGGATTCAGGAACTGGTCGAGGGAGCGCGCGTTGGTGGCGAGGAGAGCGCATCTGCTGCGGCGGAGGGCGTAGATATTTCTCTTCCAGGCGTGCGCCGGCCCATAGGCGCGGAGCATCCGGTCGTCAAGACCACGAATGAGATGGTTCGCGTTTTTCAGAAGCTGGGCTATTCCGTCGCCGATGGGCCTGTCGTCGAGACCGATTACTACAACTTTGAGGCGTTGAATTTCCCCCCGAACCATCCCGCGCGCGACACGCAAGATACTTTATTCATCGCCGGTCAGCAGGCGAAGCCACAGCGTGAGCGACTACTGCTGCGTACGCATACTTCTCCCGTGCAGATTCGCACCATGGAGAAGATGCGGCCGCCGATCCGCATTGTGATTCCCGGCACGGTGCATCGCAACGATCCTCCCGATGCGAGCCACTCGCCGATGTTTCATCAGATCGAAGGCCTCGCCGTCGACACCAACATTACGTTCGGAGATCTCAAGGGCACGCTCGATCATGCGATGAAAGAATTTTTCGGATCGAGCGTGAAGACCAGCTTCCGTCCATCGTTCTTTCCATTCACCGAGCCTAGCGCGGAGATGTTTGTTTCCTGCTTCATCTGTGGCGGCAGCGGCAAGCGCGGAGCGGACCCTTGCCGTCCGTGCAAGCAGACTGGATGGATTGAGATTCTGGGATGCGGCATGGTCGACCCGAATGTGTTCGAGTTTGTAAAAGATAACGGGTACGACCCTCGAAAGGTTTCTGGATTTGCCTTTGGCATGGGCGCGGACCGGATCGCCTTGTTGAAATATGGCGTAGATGATTTGCAGTTGTTCTTCAACGGGGATGTTAGGTTCTTGGCGCCATTCGGATAGGGGAAACTGCATGACCTTGGCGGAGCTCGAGGACTCGTTGCCGAACGGTTTCCACGATTCTGCGCTCAAGGGACTGTCGATCGATTACATGCGCCGAACCATTCGGTTGGATATGTCGCTCAAGGTGGGGGACTCTGATGGGCCTCGCGAACAACGGGACGACGTTCGAGATGCCGAGATTGAGGTATCCGGAGTAGTGTTTTTCGCAGAGCGCTACAGCGGGCGGCGACAGGCTTACTATCCCGGCGAAACGATCGACTCTTAAATGAAACTTTCTTCCCAATGGATTCGCGACTTCGTCGATCTCACCGTCGATAACCGGCGCCTCGCTGAGGATTTGACTGGCGTCGGCATCGCAGTCGAAGGAATCAGCGGCTCGGGCGCAGACACTGTCTTCGAGATGGAGATTGGAACGAACCGTCCCGACGCGATGAATCATTACGGCGTCGCGCGCGAGGTGGCGGCGATTTATGATTTACCGCTGAAGCCGCTGTCAGCTGTCAGCTCTCAGCCATCAGCAAAATCGTCGCATAATGCGCCTTTCCCAATTACGGTAGAAGAGCCGCAACTTTGTCCTCGTTTTTCTGCGCGGGCGATTCGCGACACCAGAATAAAACCTTCTCCCGAAACAATTGTGCACCGCCTGCAATTGCTCGACCAGAGGCCCATAAGCAACGCCGTCGATGCCACCAACTATGTTCTCTGGGAGATGGGCAAGCCTACGCATGTCTTCGACATGGACTTGCTCGAAGGCGGCAAGCTCATCATTCGTAAGGCCAGGAACGGCGAAAAGCTGAAGACACTTGACGGTGTCGAACGCACGCTCACTTCTGACGATCTGATCGTCGCCGATTCGAAGAAGCCCGTGGGCCTCGCCGGAGTGATGGGCGGCTTCGACACCATGATCACTGACAAGACGCGGAATATTTTGATCGAGTCGGCGTGGTGGGATCCGGTAACCGTTCGCAAGACTTCGCGGCGGCATGGCATTCACACGGACGCATCGCACCGGTTTGAACGCGGTGCGGATTTTGAGTCGACAGTTTTGTCTTGCGACCTGGTGGCGGAGTTGATTCTGGAATCGGGCGGCGGAGAACTGGTTGGCGACGTTGTCGATGTGGTATCGAGAAACATTGATCTCGCGCCTATCGTGCTGCGGGTTTCGGAGGTCCAGCGCATTTTGGGCGGAAATCTGGATCCGGGAGAGATTTTCCGCATTCTAAAAAAGCTCGGCTTCACGCTGATTCCCGAAGGACAGGGAGACGCGCAGTTTCGCGTACAAATTCCCAGTTGGCGATTGGATGTGGAACGCGAGATCGACCTGATCGAAGAAATCGCGCGGGTGCATGGCTACGACAAGTTCGAGAATACCTTGCCGGCCTTCAGCGGCGCGGTAGTCGAACCGCCGCATGCGGCCATAGACACCGCTTTGCGCGGGCGGGCGCTCGCTTTGGGTTACAACGAGACCGTGTCACTAACATTTATTTCTCATGCCGACGCGGAACAGTTTGCGGCTGGTTCGGCGGGCGCTTCGGTGCTTGAATTGGAAAATCCGTTGAGCGAAGAAGCATCGGTGATGCGGACATCGATGGCTCCGGCCATGCTCGATATGCTGGCCTGGAATCTGAATCGCGAGTCGGAAAACGTCCGGCTGTTCGAGATGGGACGTGTTTACGAAATGCGAGGTGGAGAGCGGGTTGAGCCGGCACGCGCCTGCCTGGGTGCGACGCTGGCTGCGGTGAAGAGTGCGCTGCCTATGGGCGGAGTGTTGGATGTCAGCAAGGACGAACATGCCACTGCGGCGGAAGCGTTTCGTTCCTTCAAGGGCGATGTGGAGAATTTGCTGGCGCCGTTTGCTTACCGTGAGTTGAGTTTCGATCGACGGACGGCGGAATATTTTCATCCCGGACGATCGGCGCGCGCTTTGATGGACGGTTCGCCGGTCGCGCAGTTCGGGCAGATCGCCGAAAGCGTGAAAGCAGAGCGCAAGTTGCGGCAGGATATTTTTCTTGCCGAGATCGATCTGGAGCGGTTGCACGCAGTGGGATTGCGCCCGGCGAGGTTCTCGCCATTAGGAAAGTATCCGGCGGTGGACCGAGACTTTTCCTTTGTGTTTGAGGATGCGGTGGAATTTGAGGCAATGTGGCGGGCGGTAATGGTTTTGGGCATTCCTGAGTTGCGTGCATTTAAGCCTGTCGAGATTTTTCGTGGCGACGCGATTGGGGCGGGGAAGTACTCAATCCTGCTACGGGCGCGGCTGCAGTCGGATGACGCGACGTTGCGCGATGAGCAGATTGCGCAGTGGTCCGCGCAGATTGTCGCGGCGCTGCAGGATTTGGGCGGAGTGCAGCGAGCGTAAAGGGCGCTTCTCGTGGTGCGCGTGGGTGAGGGGTCCTTCGACTTCGTATTTCCTAACGCTTCGCGTTAGCAAATACTCCGCTCAGGATGACAGATCACGGTAGACTTCCTGTGCTAATCTGCCACCTATGGCGGACGTAATTTCTCTCACCAACCAAAAGAAACAATTCCTCAGCGACAAGGTTTCGCAGTTTACCGAGTCGGTGATCCGCGAGATGACCCGGCAGGCGATGCTCTATGGGGCGGTAAATCTGGCGCAGGGCTTTCCGGATTTTGCGGCTCCGGCGGAGATCAAGCAGGCGGCCCGGGCGGCAATCGACAGCGATGTAAATCAGTATGCGATTACCTGGGGCGCGAAGAATTTGCGCAATGCGATTGCGCGGCAGATGGGTGTTTGGCAGGGAATTGCGGTCGATCCGGAAAAAGAAGTCACCGTCTGCTGTGGATCGACCGAGGCAATGATCTCGACCTTGCTGGCGGTGTGTAACGCGGGCGATGAAGTCGTGATCTTCGAACCGTTTTATGAAAACTACGGGCCAGATTCGGTATTGAGCGGGGCGCGGCCGCGTTTTGTGAAACTGCGTCCACCGGCAAACGACAGAGGCGAGTGGACCTTCGACGAACAAGAATTGCGGGCCGCATTCGACCGGCACACGAAGGCAATTATTCTCAACACACCGAACAATCCTACCGGCAAGGTTTTCACGCGCGCGGAACTGGAATTGATTCGCGACCTATGCGTGGAGTTCGATGTGCTCGCGATTACCGACGAGATTTACGAGCATATTCTGTTTGACGGGACCGAACATATCTCGATGGCGTCGCTCGATGGAATGCGCGAGCGAACGGTAACGATCAACGGAATGTCGAAGACATACAGCGTGACGGGATGGCGCGTGGGATGGGCGGTTGCGCCGGAGAAAATTACGAATGCGATCCGCAAGGTGCACGATTTTTTGACGGTGGGCGCGCCGGCGCCATTGCAGGAAGCGGGCGCTGCGGCGTTGAGTTTACCGGCGGTATATTATGCGAAGCTCGCGGAGGGGTATCGGGCGCGGCGCGATCATTTGATCCCCGCGCTGGAAGGCGCGGGGTTTAAGTGCTTTCGTCCGCGCGGCGCTTACTACGTGATGACGGATATTTCTACGTTTGGATTCGACGACGATGTTTCGTTCACGAAATATTTAGTGAAGGACGTCGGCGTGGCCGCTGTGCCGGGATCGAGTTTCTATCGCGATCCGCGCGACGGTGCTCGGCAGGTGCGGTTCGCTTTTTGCAAGAAGTTAGAGACGCTGGATGCCGCGGCGGAGAAGTTGGAGAAGTTGCGGGTGCGAAAATGAAAGCTGACTCCTCGCTACGCTCGTGGGACAGCCGGGCGGCTGTCCCACATGATCGTTGCCGCTCCGCGAGCTATTTTGTGATCACACCACAGGCGATGCGATCGCCGGAGTTGCCGGAGGGATCGGTCTTCATATCGTCGGCTTTCGCGTGGATTACGATCGCCGTCCCGCCATCGCTGAAGAGCGAGTGGGCGTCCGTGCCGAGGTTTACGTCTTTATCCTCCAGTTTCGCGTCGGCCTTGCCTTTGGCGTCTACCGTGAAGTTCAGCATGTCGCCGGCGTGATGGCCTTCGGGGCTCTCCAAGCCGTGCTTCTTGCCCTCGGGGTTAAAGTGCGGACCTGCGGATTTAAAATCCGGCCCATCGCACTTCGGCGTCTGATGAAAGTGGATGCCGTGTTCGCCGGGCGGAAGATCGTGCAGGTGAAGCTGGACGGCGACCCCTGATCCTTGCTCCCACAGCATGATCGAGCCTACGTTCTTGCCTTGGGCGTCTTTGAGTTCGACGTTGGTTTTGGCTGCGCTGGGAAGCGAGAAAATGATCAAAGCGGCAGCCGTGGCTAGCGTGGGGAGGGTTATCTGTTTCATGCAGGAGATTATAGCGAATTGCGCGGTGCCAAGGCCACATGGCAGCAGTTAGCCATGTTTCATCCACAGGGAGGTGGAGTATACTGCGGGAAAGTTTGAAATCTTTTCAGGAAAAGTGCAATCATGGCGTTGGACGCGGTGGAGCAGGTGACGGAACAGGTTCCAGCAGACGATTTTCAGGCGCTGGAAGGGAAAATTTACCGCACTATCGAAATGTACAAAGCGGCGCGGCAGGCGCAGGCAGCGGCGGAACGCGATGCGCAGCGCGTGCGTGAGCAACTGGAGGAGCGCGAGGAACAGTTGGTTGCCTTGCGGCGCGAGGCGGTGCAGTTGCGCAAAGAGCGCGAGGAAATTCGCGGGCGGGTGGAGAAGATGCTCGAACAGATTGACTCGATTGCGGAGGAGCGGGCAAGTTAGAAGATTTGGCGACTGAGCGAATACGTAATTTGGCGATTGAAGGTCGGAAGCGCACTGGGCTTTTCAATCGCTAAATGACCCGATTCGCTCAGTCGCTCAATGGTGCACTCATCATGGCTACAGCTGCTAAAGATTCGACATTGAAGGACGCGCAGAATAGCAGCGTGCGGGTGGAGATCTTCGATCAGGCTTATAACCTGCGAGGGTCGGATCCAGAATATATTTTGAAGCTGGCCGAGTACGTGGACGCGAAGATGCGCGCCGTCGCCGAAGCGACCAACACGGTTGATACGGTGCGGCTAGCGGTGCTGGCGGCCCTGAATATCGCCGATGAGTATCATCTTTTGAAGCGGAAGCAGGAGAGCGGGGCAACCGATTACCAGAAGCGCGCGCATCTATTAGCAGATGCGCTGGATGAAGTGTTGGACGAGAAGCGCAAGGCGGGATAATCCCTCCGCCTTGGCTCTGGGCATAAAAAATCGGGTCCGCTTATTTCTTCTTTTGATGTTGGCGCTGCTATTCAGTGGCGCTTCCTCCCAAGATACAACCTTTCACAGCCAATCGAATGTGGTGGTAATCCCCGCGCTGGTGAAAAACGCGAAGGGCGAAATCGTCTACGGGCTCGGGGCCAAGGATTTTCTTGTTGAAGACGATGGCGTCGAGGAAGTTGTGCGTCTGGATGAGGCCGCGGAAGGATCGCAGGTTTCGCTGGTGGTTGCGATTCAGCGTGGCCGCCGGGCGAACTACGAATTTCCCCGGATTCACGGGTTGAGTGCGATGCTCGATCCCATGCTGGAAGCGGGATTGGGAAAAGTAGCGATTGTAGAGTTCGACAGCCACGTGGAGCTGATTCAGGACTTTACGGGCAACTCCGAACGAATTGGCGGAACGCTGCGGGAATTGCAGCCTGGCGACGGCGGAGCCGCAATTGTCGATGCGGTGCATTATTCGGTGAAGCTGCTGGAAAAAGCTCCGAAAGAACGCCAGCGAGTGCTGCTGCTGATCAGCGAGACGCGCGACCACGGCAGCCACGAGGCCAAAGTGGAGGATGTGGTGGCTGAGATTGGACAGAGCAACACGGCAGTGTATGCGCTGGCATTTTCGCCGTCGCGGTCCAATGTGCTGGATACGATGCGCGGAAACAATGCCGGCGAAATGCATCCGTCACCGGACTTGCTGGCGCCGTTGTTCATGGCGGCTGAGGCGATGAAGAAAAATACGCCGAAGGCCGTGGCTTCCATGACCGGGGGTGAGTACGAATTGTTCGCCACAGGAAAAGGTTTTGAGGCACGGATGATCGATTTCACCAACCATGTGCACAGCCGATACTTGCTAAGCATCGAGCCGAAGAATCCGCATCACGGATTGCACCGGCTGCGCGTGCGGCTGCGCGACCCCGCAGACAAGATCGTGCTGGCTCGCGGCAGCTATTGGGCGGTCGGGACGGAGAAATGAATCCGTTTTGGTAACGACGTCAGCACGAATGCGCCTCGCTGCGCGGCGTCAGCACGGCCGAGGCGGCCGTCCCCCACGTGCTGGGGCAGATTGCAAGCCCGGAACGCTACGCCTTGATTACTTTGGTTGCAAGTGTTCTGCCAACTATTTACCGTCCCCCTATTGCTAATTCACCGCCAATTCTCCTAGCATCACAAGTGAAAGCCGGCCTGCGGGGTTGGTGATGGCGGTAACCGATTTTTGAACCAATGCTGAATGAACGGGGACTCGACTCGAACTAGGATCCGGTGTGCAACGCTCCGCCATGCGGAGATGCCTAAAGGGTCTCGGCGGGTTCCCAACGTCTACCTGACGGTTCATTCTCGGCCCGTCACACGGCACAGTGGGTCGGCTTGCTTTTTTCCCCCGCCGCAACAGACATTCCCGTAACAGACATTCCAATAATTCCACTCTGTCCGATTGTCATTCCAAGCTGGGCGCAAGCCCGGTGAGGAACCTGCTTTTTCTGCGTGGGACAAAAACACTAGTGTGGAGGCAGCCGCCTCGGCTGCCCGGCGAGCGAAGCGAGCACTTGACGAATGTCGTCAGAAGATGAGTTTCAACCCCAACTGAATCTGCCGCGGCGCAAAGGCGGCATTCGGCTTCAGGAAATTTTGCGGCTGCTGGTAGTAGGCCGGAGAAGGCACTTGATTGACATAAACGGTGTACGGCACGAATGTGGTCGCTTCGGCAGTGAGGCCGTCAGAAGTAATTTCGACGCGCTGGTTGTCGTGGTTGAACAGGTTGAAGGAGTCGACCGTGAACTCAAGACGATCACTTTGGCGGATCCGGATTTTGCGCACCAAGCGTAGGTCAGTAGAGGCGTAGTCCGGTCCGGTAAACGCATTGCGGCTGTAGCCGGGCAGGCGGTCGTTGTCATAGTTTCCGTCCTGGTTAGGATCGCCAGAGACGGTAGCGTTGACAGGCCGCCCGCTGCCAGCAGTGACGATGCTGGAAATTTTCCACTCGTTGAACATGTGGCCGAGAACTGGGTGTTCGCGGTGAAAGGGATGTGGTTCCACCGAAAAAGCGCCCACAAAGCGTTGACGCTGATCGGTCACACTCGGACCGCGCTCGGCATTGGGCTGGTAAGCGTTCTGCACGGTTGCAGGCTCTCCGGCGACAAGCGCGTCCTGGCCATCGTCGATCGCGTGGGCGTAGGTGTAAGAGAGGCGCAGATAGGTTCCGCGCGACATGCGGCGGTTGATGGAGAGCGTCGCGCCGTTATAGACGCTGGAGGCGGCGCTCTGGAATTCGTCAATGGCGCCCAGTTGGGCGATGGGCCTGCCCAGTGGATTGATGCACGGCGGAAACGGACAGGTCAGCGACTGTGTGTATTGCCAGGTCGCAAAGGAATCGACCGTGTAGTATCCGCCCTGAAAAATGGAGCCGGTGGAATCGAATAGCGGATAGTTCAGCGCGACCGGCTGCGGCAAATTCACATCCAGCGCGCGGATCAGATGCTCGCCGTGCACGTAAAGATAAGAGACCGCGACCGTTGTCTTACCGGCAACTTCACGTTCGAGCGTAAGGCTCGTCTGCTGCACGCGCGGGGTCACGAAGTTGGGCGCAAAGGCGGAAACATCGTTCGTAATGCCCTGCGTGAATCCCGCGGGAAGCATGCACGATGCCGAAACAACCGGACAACTTACCATCGGGTTGGGATAAGTGGGAAACACCTGGTGGTCGTAATAGTTGGAATTGTCGAGAAAGAGTTGAGCGTCAGTGATCCCATTATCCGTAGCGATGGCGGAGTTGTAGATCTGCGGAATTCGCACGTAGAAGATCCCATAACCCGCGCGGATGACCAGCGGGCGCTCCTTGCCGATAGAGTATGCCAGCCCGACGCGCGGCGCATAGTTGTTGGGCTTGAAAGGAACTTTGCCCGAAGGCGGAAAAAGAGGGTTCGAGAGCAATCCCGCAGTAGTAAAAGTTTGCAGATCCCAGCGAACGCCCAGATTGATGGCCAGGTGTTGGGTCATGCGTATCGTATCCTGCGCGAAAGCCGCATAGTCATTGCTGTTCGGATTCGACGAGGATGGCCCGAAGCTCTGCAGATAATATTTCGGCACGGCGTGCGCGTACGCGCGAAGCGGAGTCAGTGGCAGTCCCGCTTCCATAGGTTCAAACGTAAACGGATCCACCTTGATGGGATCGAAGATATATTCGCCGCTTTGCTGGCTGGGAAAGAAATCGTAATCCCATGTTATGAGCGTGTCAGCGCCGAACTTCAAAGAATGGTGGCCGGTATCGAAGCTGAGCGTTTCGGCAAGCTGGGCGCGGTGTTCCCGCGTGGCGCGGGGCAGCAAGTCGGAGCGTCCAATGCCATCGAGAATATCGGTGATCTTGATCAGAGTGTCGTTCGTGTTGGTATAAGACTGGCGCAGATCGCGCGAGAACTGCGCCCGCAGATGGCTGATGAGCCGCGGAGTCAGGCCTGAGATCAACACTGCCGAACCAGTATCGGTCGATACATCTTCTGTACCGTTGTCAGAGATCGAATCGTACGTGACCGGACTGGCAGGGTCGAGGAAGACGTTATTCGATCCCCAGTAGCGCGAAGAGTTGTAACGCAGCGCAAGCTGGTTGCGCGGCGTGAGATTGATATCGACCTTCACATAAGTAGCGTTGCCGATCTGCGCGGCGGGAAAACTTCCCGCCAAAGTGTTGAGTTGCGCGGCGGCGGCGAACACCAGGGCCTGATCGCTGGCCTCATAATCGCCCGGAGAGTATGGCCCAGTGCCGGCCTGCGGCACCACCTGCATGGTGCCATTGAGAAATTCGACCACGTCGGGAACATGGAAGTAGTGCTGGTCGAATCCGGCAAAAAAGAAAATCTTATTCTTCATAATGGGACCGCCGACTGTACCCCCGCCCTGCTGCTGCCGGCTGTGCGGTTTGAAGTCCAGAAAAGCGTCGGCAGCGCCAAATCCACTATCGCGAATGTAATACATCCCACTGCCATGCCAGTGATTAGACCCGGACTTCGTAACGACATTAATGACCGCGCCACCAGCGCGCCCAAGCTCAGCGCTCGAAGAATTCGAAGAGACGCGGAACTCCTGCACGACCTCATTCGAGAACTGGTAGGGAGCGCGATAGAGCCCGCGGGCCTGCGCGAAAAATGCGTTGTTGAAATCACCGCCATCAACCAGAAAGCTGTTCTGGAATCCGCGTATTCCGCCGAAAGAGAGATCGCCGTTGGTGGAAGAAGTCAGGCTGCGCGGGTCTTGCGTTACTCCGGGCGAGAGCAGCATCAGATCGGAGAAGCGGCGTCCGTTCAGCGGAAGATCGGCAATGGCCCGTTCATCGACAAGACTAGACACGGCCACGGGTTGCGTCTCGACCAGGGCCGGCGCGCCTGAGACTGTAACTTTTTCCTGTGGGCCGGCGATCGTAAGATGAAAAGCCAATTCGGCAGCAGCCCCTACGTCGACATGCATCTGCGGAGTAACTTGCGGCGACATACCTGCGGCAACCACGCGGGCCGTGTAGTCGCCCGGCGGCAGCAGATCGATCGAGAAGCGCCCCTCAGCGTCCGACGTCGCAGAGTAGCGAACTCCAGTCGCGATGCTGACGACCGCAATGGTCGCGCCAGGAATGCGCAGATCATTCAAGTCGACAACAGTGCCCCGAATGGCGCCGGTGCCGGAATCCTGGGCCCGGGCGAGAGGGAGTGCTAGTAAAGCGCAAACAACAACGAGCGCGGCGCGTGGCATAGGAGTCCCATCTGTCGTTCGGATGAGGCTCGAAGGGATAATTCCCGTAAGCTTTACCGGAAGCCTGACGGGAAAAGTTCTGCGGAAGAGTGCCGGGATGCGCTCTCTAGGAAGGGCGCAGATCGGAAACTCTTCCGCGGAACCAAGGGAAACCAGTTCTTGTATAGCACGCGTGAAGCGCAGAATGCTGTGACATCGCAAGTTTCTTATCGGCACCTGTGCCAGAGTGGGAATTCTGCTTTACGCGAAGGTGCCCGCCCATGCTATGTTCAGTGTTCACCGGAGCCGTTCCCCGCGCTCCAGATGAGGCGTCATAGAACATGATTCGATCCTTTAAAGGCATGAAGCCGGTGATTCCGGAAAGCTGTTACGTGGATGATTCGGCCCAGATTCTCGGCGACGTAGTCCTCGGCGAGCACGCGTCCGTCTGGATGAACGCCGTCCTGCGCGGTGACGTCTACGCAATTCGCATCGGCGCGCACTCGAACGTGCAGGATTGCAGCGTGCTGCACGGCATGAAGAATCAATACGGCGTAACCCTCGGCGAGTACGTAACGGTAGGCCATTCAGTAACATTGCACGGATGCACGATCGAAGATCGCTGCCTGATCGGCATGGGTACGATTATTCTAAACGGCGCGAAAATCGGGGCAGGATCGATTATCGCCGCCGGCACTCTAATACCCGAGCGCACAGTAGTAGAGCCAGGCTCGCTATGGATGGGCTCTCCAGGCAAGTTCCGCCGAAAGCTGGACGACAAAGATCAGGAATCGATCATGCGCTACGCCCAGAATTATCTGGGATATACGGAAGAGTATCTGCGGGAGCGCTGAGTACGTAGTACGAAGTATGACGTTGTCATCCTGAGCGGAGGAAACCGATGCGCGAAGCGAATCGGTTTCCGGAGTCGAAGGACCCCTTTCACCTTTGCGCAGCGAAAATCGCGTCAGGGAATTCGCTCCGCGCTCTCGATGTCGAGCGGAAGCATTGGGGCCGAAATCGCGAGAGCCAGCTGTGGGGAAAACGCGCCGCCATTTGAAGACCTTGTCATTCCGAGCAAAGCGAGGAACCAGCTTCCGCGTCCGGCGCCACAAGCCGTGCACTGAGAACCGAGAAGTGAGAACTGAGAACCGAGAACTGGACCAAATGATTAAAGCCGTCCGAGGAACGCGAGACCTTCTGCCGCCGGAAACGGCGCTATGGAATTTTGTCGAGTCGGCCGTGCGCGATGTCTTCCGCGCCTACAACTTTCAGGAAATTCGCACGCCCATCTTCGAGTCCACAGAACTATTCGCCCGCGGCGTCGGCGAAGATACCGACATCGTCGCCAAAGAAATGTATACATGGGAAGATCGCGGCCGCGCCGAGAGCGATCGCGGACAATCTCTCACCCTCCGCCCCGAAGCCACGGCAGGCATTGTCCGCGCCTACATCGAGCACAAACTATGGGATCGCGGCCTGAACAAGCTCTACTGCATAGGCCCAATGTTTCGTCGCGAACGCCCGCAGAAAGGCCGCTACCGCCAGTTTTACCAGATCGACGCCGAAGTCATTGGACCAGCCTCGGCAGGCAGCGATTCTCCCGCACGCGACGCAGAATTACTCGAAATGCTAGCCACGTTGCTCGACCGACTCGGCATCACAGGATGGAATCTCCAACTGAATTCCGTAGGATGTCCCAACGATCGCGCAGCCTTCAACGACGCGCTTCGCAAGGCTCTTGAACCCGTGAAAGATAAAATGTGCGCCGACTGCCAGCGCCGCGCCGTAACAAATCCCCTGCGCGTTCTGGATTGCAAAGTCCCCGAAGATCAGCCGATCATCGAAACGCTTCCGCGCATCAGCCAGTTTCTCGACGAAGGCTGCCGCAACCATTTCGCAGCAGTCCAGGAAATCCTGACCAAGGTAGGCGTCCCATTCACGCTGAACGACCGTCTCGTGCGCGGCCTCGATTACTACACGCGCACCGCATTCGAATTTACCCACGGAGCGCTCGGAGCCCAGAACGCAATCCTCGGCGGCGGCCGTTACGATGGACTCTCCGAGGCTCTAGGCGGGCCGCCAGCTCCGGGCATCGGCTTTGCCATCGGCGAAGACCGCCTCGTGATGTCACTTCAGGAATCAGCCGAGAGCGTGCTGAAGAAGCCAAATGTATATATTGCCCCACTGGGCGCAGGCATGAACGCCGAAACAGCCCGCCTGGCGCGCGAACTCCGCCGCCACGATCTGATCGTCGACCTCGGAGACGAAAACTTCCGGCTGAAAAAATCATTTGAGACCGCAACCAAAGCCGGAGCAAAATACATCCTGATCGTAGGCGAGAACGAAGTGAAAGCCGATATATTTTCGCTGAAAAATCTCGCAACAGGCGAGCAAGTTTCAGTCCCGCGCGCGGAGCTGGCAAAGAAGATACAAGCGTAGCCATGGGAAAAACCCGTTCCCAAATCGACGACCAAGCCCGCCAATTCATCGAGGCGCAGCACGTGTTCTTCGTCGCGTCAGCCCCGCTCGATGCCGCAGGCCACGTCAACCTCTCGCCCAAGGGGCTAGACACATTTCGCATTCTGGCGCCGACAAAAGTTGCCTACGTCGATTTCAACGGCAGCGGAGTCGAGACCATCGCGCATCTGAAAGAAAATGGCAGAATCGTTCTTATGTTCTGCGCATTTCAGGGCCCGCCAAATATTTTTCGCCTGTATGGCCACGGCCGCGTGATCGAGCCGCACGAGCCGCAGTTCGCAACGCTCGCCGAATCCTTCCCCGACCACGCGAACGCACGCTCGATCATCGTCGTCGAACTCACGCGCGTCACCGACTCTTGCGGCTACGGCGTCCCGCAATTCAAATACGAAGGCGAGCGAACTCAGCTCCACGCCTGGGCACGCCATCGCGGCACCGACGGATTAAAGGCCTACCGCGAGCAGAAGAATCGCCGCAGCATTGACGGCCTCCCGGGCATATCCGGAGAATAGATTTCCTACATATAAGGAGACGAGCATGAAACCAGAAAGAATAATTTTGGCCGCATTGATCTTGGCAGGCGCTGCGATAGCTCAAACCAAGCCAGGCCCGGAACTGAAAAAACTCGACATCTTCGTCGGCACCTGGACCCTGAACGGCAACATGAAAGCGGGAGCCGCGGGCGCGGGCGGAACCATGATCGAAAACAACAAATGTGACTGGATGGAGGGCGGCTTTTATCTCGTCTGCCACTCCGATTACAAAGGCACGATGGGCAGCGGCACGGGTTTATCAGTGATGGGATACTCCGCCGAAGACAAGGCCTATACCTTTCGCGAGTTCGAGAGCGACGGCGAATTCGTCGACTCCCGAGGCAAGCTCGACGGCGAAACCTGGACCTGGACCAACGACGAGAACATGAACGGCACAACCGTGAAAGGCCGCTTCACCATCCAGATGACCTCCGGCAGCTCCTACACCTACGCATTCGACATGTCGCAGGACGGAACAAAGTGGTCAACAGTGATGGAAGGCAAGGCAACGAAGAAGTAGGTTCGCTGGTACTCTCCGCGTTCTTCGCGGCCTTTCTTCGCGATCTCTGCGGTTAAAGGTTTTGTTCTCTCACCATTTATAATCTCTCATCCGGCACGCTGCCGCATCCTTAACAGTAAGGACACAACTTGCTAGATTTTCTAGGCGACTTACGACGAACGCATATGTGCGGCGCCCTGCGCCCCTCCGACGCCGGCAAAAAGGCCACGCTCATGGGATGGGTCAACAAGCGCCGCGACCTCGGCAGCCTGATTTTTGTCGACCTCCGCGACCGCACCGGCATAACCCAGGTCGTCATCAACGCTGAGCGCGACGCTGCGATCCACGAAAAGACTGAAGCTCTGCGCAACGAATACGTAATCGCCGTGACCGGTACGGTAAAGCTGCGCGACGCCAGTACGGTCAACAAAAACATTGCAACCGGCGAAGTCGAACTCGTCGCTGAAGAACTGCGAATATTAAACGAGTCAAAGCTGCCGCCGTTCCTGCCTTCCGACACGGCGCTCACCAATGAAGAGACGCGCTTGAAGTATCGCTACATCGATCTGCGCCGCGATGTCATGCAATTCAACATCGAGCTGCGGCACAAAGTGGCGAAAGCGATCCGCGATTATCTATCGGCCCAGGGATTCTTCGAGATCGAAACCCCGTTCATGACGCGTTCCACGCCCGAGGGTGCGCGCGACTATCTGGTACCAAGCCGCGTGCAGCCCGGGACGTTCTACGCGCTGCCCCAATCTCCGCAGATGTTCAAGCAGATCCTGATGATCTCCGGCTTCGACAAATATTTTCAGATCGTGCGCTGCTTCCGCGACGAAGACCTGCGCGCCGACCGCCAACCGGAATTCACCCAGATCGACTTGGAGATGACCTATCCCCAGCCGGAGCGAGTCTGGGAAGTCGTCGAAGGATTTCTGACGGCAGCGTTCGCCGCCGCGGGATTCGCCATCAACACGCCATTTCCGCGCATGGATTATGACGAAGCCATTCGCCAGTACGGAATCGATAAGCCGGACTTGCGTCTGCCCGCATTCACCGACGTGCGCGAATGTTTTGCCGCGGAGAATCTGCAAGAACTCGCAATCAATGCAAGCTTGCCGGTAGTGGCGATTCGCACGCCAAAAGTAGGCGAGTTGTCGCGCAAAGAGCGCGATGACATCAAGCCGATGTTCCACGCGAAAGGCGGAGCGAAAATCTTCGAAGACTTCAAACGCATCGGCAACAAGTTTCCCGAAGCGGCCGCAGCGATCACGAAGAAGACAGCCATGGAAGATGGAGATCTGATTGTTCTGGTAGCCGGGTCGGCCCAGCCTGGGTCATCGCAGGCTGCTTCGTCGCAGGCTCACGCGGGGGCCGCGACGAATAAGAAAGTTACGCCGCAGGAACTGGCGATCTACGCCTCAGCCGGAACGTTGCGTCTCGCGTTGGCGCAGAAGTATTCCGAATGCCATGGCATTTTCAAAAAGACCGGCGACGCCGCCAAAGACTTCCGCTTCCTCTGGGTAACGAACTTCCCCATGTTCGAGTGGGATGAGGGCGAAAAAACCTGGAACGCCGCGCATCATCCGTTTACCTCGCCGCATGAAGAGGACATGGCAAAACTAGAGTCGGGAGTCGAAGCATTGCACGACCCGCTATCGCCGCTAAGCGCAGTGCGAGCGCTGGCGTACGACGTAGTTCTCAACGGCACAGAGCTGGGCTCGGGCTCGATCCGTATTCACCGCCAGGACGTGCAAAGCCGAATCTTCCGCGCCCTGGGCATGACCGAAGAAGAAGCGCGAGAGCGCTTCGGATTCTTCCTAGAAGCGCTAGAATACGGCACCCCTCCGCACGGAGGCATAGCGTTAGGCCTCGACCGTATAGTGATGATCCTCGCCGGAGCCGAAAGCCTGCGCGAAGTAATCCCATTCCCCAAAACAGCCCGCGCCGTAGACCTGATGGTCGATGCGCCCACGCCAGTAAGCGAGAAGCAGTTAAAGGAATTGGGAATCGCGATTCGTAAAGCGAAAGAATGAAGGGTTTTGGGTGGCGCAGCGCTTCCAGCGCTGCGATTGACTCGATTGCCTGCGGAACGTTTTGTAAAGGATGTCATGGCACTGGACAGCTTCAGCGCCGCGTCTGAAGCCCCGCGGCTTAAGAGTTTGTCATTCCGACGCGCGAGCGAAGCGAGACAGGAGGAACCTGCTTCCTGCCGGCACCGCCACGGTTGACTCGCGTGAGCGGCCCTCGGCGGCCAAGTTTTCCACAGCCCCATTGTGACATCTGACCTTGCGCCGCAATCCCAATTCAACCGATACTAAATCCAAATCTCTACTCGCTCTTTGACAACTGAATAGGACCGCCTAAGTCCAATCGATGCAGGATTTTACAGCTAAATTACTTAGATTCAATATTTTAGCCGGATTCGACGCAGATCAAAGTCCGCAAACGGCTGATTCAAAGGATTTTAGGGGATTCGATACGAAAATTTCTACTCCGGATTTAGAGCCGTGAACGACCGCAGACAGTGGCCGGCTCCAACTATTTTTTGGGCCGAAGCGTTAAGTCCGAGATGAGCCGCGAAGCGGCGCAAAAGTCCGTTACAAAACTCGATCGCGATTCCGCAACTTGGAACAATTTATGCTCCAGTCGCGAAGCGACGGCATGCGAAAGCCCGGCACGGCAGTGCCGGGAAAGCGAAGCTGAAACAAACCGAGTCCGCTTCAGCGGACGGCACGTATTTCGTAACCGCCCCGCAAGTCCAAGGTGAAGGTGGAAAGAGGAACAAGCTCCAAAGGGAGAAAGAAAAATGGCCGAGCGCATGAATCAACATCACGGATCATCGCGCGGAAGCACTCAACTTTTCCCGCGCCAACTCCTCCACGCGCCCCAGCACTTCGTCTTCACTCAACTTGCTCGAGTCGATCACCACCGCATCCGCCGCCGCCTGCAACGGAGAAGCAGCCCGCGTCCGGTCCCGGTGATCACGCTCGCGCAAATCGGCCGCGACGTTGGCAGCGACCTCGCCCTTGATCCTCTGCTGCTCCATGCGGCGCTGCTCACGCACCACCGGGTCGGCGTCAAGAAAGATTTTCAAATCGGCGTCCGGAAAAACTTTCGTGCCGATGTCGCGGCCTTCCATCACCACGCCGCCGCCCGCGCCCATCTCCCGCTGCCGCGCCACCATCCACGCCCGCACGCCGGGATGTACCGACACCCGCGACGCAGCTTCGGTAACATCGCGCTCGCGGATGCGATCTGAAACATCGCGTCCATCGAGCAGCGTGCGGTTCCCGCCCAGCGTGGGCTCGAGTTGAATGCGCGATTCCTGCGCCAGCTTCACCAGCGCAGCTTCATCGTCAAGCGACAGGTCGCGATCGATAGCCTTCAGCGCCAACGCGCGGTACATCGCGCCGCTCTCCAGGTTAACGTAGCCAAGCTTGCGCGCCAGCCGCGATGCAATGGTGCTCTTGCCCGCGCCAGCCGGGCCGTCGATGGCGATAATCAGTTTGCGGGATGAGTGCGGGATGGGAGGGTTATCGGTCATCGGTCAGTGCGCAAGCAAAAGATTGTACACGGAGACCCGCGACAGGCGCTCGGTCTAGGTGATAGCTAAATCCAAAGGCGAAGCAATGGACGGTGAGGCCGCGTACTCGATGTGGAGAACGCGCCGGTCGGCCTCTGAGCGCGACTTGGAAGAGGAGTGGATGAGAAGCGGTCTCATCGCGAGGATGCCTCCCGACGGGACCAGGCACTCTACCGGAATCATTTGGGTGGCCAGCTTGTGGACTTGTTCATCCTCCAACACTCCCAGCGTGTGGGTGGTTGGTAGCACTCGCAATGGACCGTTCAACGCGGTCGAGTCGTCAAGGTGGATTCGTAATGCGAGAACCTGCGACAGAGCTCCTGTGGGCGCATGAGCGTAAGCGATGCCTTCCTTTGTTGACCAGGGGCCCCAGCCGCGTACTTCGCGGCGCTCACGAAGGGGCAGCGCAGTATCCTGATGCCAAACGACGAGCCAGTTGGATTCGGGGGACTTGTCAAAGAGCGTCGCGCGAAAGGGAAACGCTTCTGGGCCAAGCACAGAACGCGCGAGTTCCATGACGGTCGGTCGTCGCGCAAGATTTGAAATCGGACTCAAACTCAGAGCATGGCGTACGCCAGCTCGGCTGCGTCGAGCATTGCATGCAGAGATTGCTTCTAAGAGCTGATCGACTTCTGTACGGGAAAGGAAACTGGGAATGCTCGCGAAACCACCTCCCTCGATGGCATCCCGCAAACTCAACGTGCTCCTCCGCTCCTCGGCTTCGGGCGTGAGAACGTACGCGGACGCGCGGACGGACCGGATGAGGCACGCGGGCGCGGAAAAGCGCGCGGTGGTTGTATGACTCTGGGCGCGGCAGGCTCTTTCTCCGGCGTGATGTGCAGCATCGACTTTCCGCTGATGTGCGTGAAGCTGAACTCGCGCGCGGCCAGCAGTGCGTTGATCGCTTCTTTCACGCGCGAGCGTGCCACGAAGTTTCCGAAGAAGGTTTCAAGTTCGACTGGCTCGGCGGCGACTACGCAGTCCATGTATTTTGAGAGCAGCGCCGAGAGCGCTTGCTGCACCGACAGCCCCACGCCTTCTTTTACCGCATCCGGCGCCCAGCGGTAGAGCACATCCCAGAACGATCCTTCGGTGGATTTGTAATCGACGCGCGTGATGCGCAGCTTCATCGACAACTCGCCCAGCGCCTTGTCGAGCGCTGCAAGCGAAACGCTGCCGCCGAGCGTCTCCTGCAACTTCTGTTTCGAGATGGGCCCGTCGCGATCGATCAACTCGTAGGCATCGCAAGCCAGCGGCGAGTAGGGAGAACGCGGTCCCTGCCGCGGCACAAGCTTGGGATTGCGCTCGCCCACCAGCGCATAGAAATAAGGAAACGCCGAAGCTGCGACCAGGAACGCATTGTTCTCGTCAAACAGATTCGCCTCGAAAGCCGCGCGCTCGCGCAGCAGTCGCACCATGAGTTCGGTCGCCGCCAACGCGCGAGGGTCGGAGTAAGCGTGCTGCCATGCAGGCAGGCGATTGTCGGAGCCGACGAATGCTCCTATGAATGTGGGCACCGGCATGGTCGGGCGCACGGGATACATCAGGCAGAAGCCCACGGCCTCGACAAAGGCGCGCGCCTCTTCGATGGTGCGGATGGGCTTGCCATCGAGCCGCCACTTCTCGCGACGAAGTTGATGTAGATCTTGTTCGGTCATAGGCAGCTGTCAGCTGTCAGCTCTCAGCTTTCAGCCAAACCCTAGTTCAACGCTGCTCTTGCTGAGAGCTGAAAGCTGAGAGCTGATAGCTAGATTCTTTTGAACGCCTTCTGAATGTCCTTTACAGAATACCGCAGGACGACCGGTCTGCCATGCGGGCACGACATTGGGTGGTCGGTTTTCGCGAGTTCGGCGAGAAGCCAGTCCATTTTGTTTTGTTCCAGCGGCATGTTGACCTTGATGGCGGCGTGGCAGGCGATGGAAGCGGCAATGCGGCCGCGAATCTTTTCCAGGTTCAGCGACTGCTCCTCGCGCGAGATCTGATCTAGCAATTCGTGAAGCATGTGCTCGACAGCAGCCGCATCCACGCCCGCCGGCGCGACCTTCACCGCGACGCTGCGCGCGCCGAAGGGCTCAGCCTCGAATCCGTTGTGCTGCAGTTCGTCGGCGATCTCGGCAAAGATGGCCTGCTGCGCCGGCGACAGTTCGAGCACGATCGGCATGAGCAGACGCTGGCTTTCGACCTTCTGCGCAGCGCGCTGCTTCAGGATGCGTTCGAAGAGCACGCGCTCATGGGCCACGTGCTGGTCGACGATCCATAGTCCATCTTCATTCACCGCGAGGATGAAGGAATTGCGAATCTGTCCCAGCGGTCGAAGCGTGGAGAGCGCGGCCAGTGTAGAGTCTTCCCCGCTTGCGTTCTCTGAAACATCAAGCGCGGGGGCGCAGCCGTTATCTGGAATCGTCTCTGGAATTGCTTCGGCGAAGCTATCCAATCCGCGCGCCACGGGAATCGCTGCATTCGCCTCGACTGCGATTCCGCCTTCGAACTGGAAGCGCGCGGAAACAGGCGGCGGCGCGGGCGCTTGCAGAGCGAAGCCTGCGCCGCCTGCGGGATCGTACAACGCGCGCGCAGGCGCCCCAGATGCGGTCGCCAAGTCGGATGGCGGCTCCCACTCTCTTGCGCCCGGCGTCAGGCCGGAACTGGCTGTGGCGTGCGCGCGAATCTCTGTGGTGAACTGCGGCGCTGGGCGCGCCTTCATCAAGGCTGCCCGCACGGTGTCGCGGACGAAGTCGTGCATCAACGTAGGTTGCCGGAAGCGGACTTCGGTCTTTGAGGGATGAACGTTGACATCGACCTCGCCAGGCGGCAACTCGAGAAACAGCAGCACCACCGGATAGAGAGAAGGCGGAATGATGTTGCGATAAGCCTCGGTCAGTCCGTGCTGGATGAGTCGGTCGCGAATTAAACGTCCGTTCACGAAGACGTAAATCGAATTGCGATTCAGCTTCTGGATCTCAGGCTTCGAAACGAAGCCGTGCAGGCGCATCTTGCCGGGATCGGTTGGCGTGGCCGCGTCTTCACCCTCTTCTTCTACCACGCGCCGCCACGGCGGAGGCTGGGGCAAGCCGACGTGCTCGAGCGCTTGCTCGGCGGCCACTGCAATCAACTGATCGAGAGTCTCTTTGCCGAAGACCTGATAGACGCGCTCGCTGTATCCCGCGACCGGTGGGGCGACCAGCATGGCATTGGTCGCGGAGTGCAATTCGAAGTGCTTTTCAGGATGCGCCAATGCGTAATGCGTGACCAGCGAAGCAATGTGCGAGAGTTCGGTCGACTCTGCTTTTAGAAACTTCTTGCGCGCCGGCGTATTGAAGAAGAGATCGCGAACTGTGATTGACGTCCCCTCGGGCAGGCCGGCTTCTTCGATGCGCGCGATTCTGCCTCCGTTGATCTCGAGGATGGTTCCGGCGGCGGCACCGGCATCGCGTGTTTCTAAGCGTAGCCGCGAGACCGACGCGATTGAGGGCAGCGCTTCGCCGCGAAAGCCCAGCGTGGCCACGCTCAGCAGGTCTTCGGCATCTTTGATCTTCGAGGTTGCGTGGCGCTCGAAGGCCAGCATGGCATCGTCGCGAACCATGCCGCATCCGTTGTCGGTGATCTGAATCAGCTTCTTGCCGCCTGCCTCGATGCTGATCTTGATGCGCGTTGCACCTGCGTCCAGCGCGTTCTCCAGCAGTTCTTTCACGACCGAGGCAGGACGCTCCACCACCTCGCCGGCGGCGATCTTGTTGGCGACATGTTCTGGGAGTACGTGAATGCGGCCCATGAAGCAGTTCTCAGTTCTCGGTTCTCAGTTCTCAGTTGCGATGGAGATGAAGCAAGTTTCGCAGATGGTGGGGTGGAAGGCAAAGCTCAACCGCATTCCGATGGGACATGGGAGCGATGTGCAACAAACTGCGGAGGAATTACAAAGGCTGTATTTATCAACCGGAAGCGCGAGTAGCTGTTGACTGCCCATCCAGCTGCATTGCCGACCGTCTCTGGGCAGCGATACGTGGGAACGGACGCACCTTCGGCATGCGCCTTTTCTTAGCCAGCCAGAGGTCGCGCTGCAGCTGCATCTTAAGCCAGAAGTCAGCAGAAGTCCCCAACGCAGCCGATAGACGTAGCGACATGGATGCGGTGACGCCCGCGTGACCATTGAGAATTCGCGAAAGATGCGCCCTCGTTACGCCCAAGCGACTCGCCGCTTCACCAACGGTCATCTCACCGAGATAGTCGCGCAAGACTTGGCCGGGGTGTGCTGGATTGAAGATCATGATCCTCCGTTCAGTGATAAGCATTCAGTGATAGACATTCAGTGATAAGCATTCAGTGATAATCCTGGTAGTCAACCAGAACTGCATCCTCTCCTTCAAAAGCGAATGTCATCCTCCAGTTGCCGCTCACCGTTACCGCCCAATGGCCTTGCAGATTCCCCTTTAACGGATGTAATCCACTGCCGGCAGCATTCATATCCTCGGGCCGGCTAGCTACATCGAGGGCAGTCAACAGTCGCCTGAGTCTCTCGGCATGTTTTGGCTGAATCCCCGACTTCGATCCCGTCTCGGCGAATTTCTTGAGCCCTTTGTGCCGGAAGCTGAGTATCACCCGTACAGTGTATAGTGACAGTATACACTTCGCAATCGGTTTCTCGCGCAACCGGCTTTCCGCAAGCAGGTGGCGGCTCAGTTCTCCGTGGGCTCGACTTTCACTTTCGGCGGCGGCAAAACCTTGAGCAGCTTTGGGTTTGCTGGAATCGGTGGGATCGGGGGAATCGCTGGGGATGCCACAGATGCTCTGGCGGATGCCTTGCGGATCTCGATGCCGTCGTGCTCGTTGTTGAGCACGATGTGAGATGCGCCGTTGCCGACGCTGCCGCTGGCCTTGGCCTCATGCTCGTTGCTGTCAACTTTTATCTCCGGGAAGTCGGATTGGATTTCTCCGTCGCGAGTGTGGGCGTCGACGTGGAATCCCGACTTGTCGGGGACGCTGAGGTGAATGTCGCCGTTGCGGCTGTCGATCTGCACGTTGCCGAGCGAGCGCATCGACACTTCGATGCCGCCGTGTTCATCCTGCAGGCGCACGTCGCCGGAAACGTCTTCCAGGCGGATTTCCTTGGAACGCGTGGTCAGCCGCACGGGACCGAAGATCTGGTCGGCGCGAAGATCGTCGGAATCGAGATTAAGATCGCCATCGATGCGCGAGAACTCCATGTCAGTGCGGGAAGACTTGAAGGCGACGTTCTTGGTGATGTGACCGAGTTTGACGCTCTCCTGGAATTCGCCGTCGAACTGCGCCGAACCCTTGACGTCGGCGACGGAGACTTCGTTGAGGCGGCCGTCGATGTGGACATCTCCCGTGATTTGCTCGACCTTGGCGGAACTTTTTTCCAGATGCAGCTTCACGTTGCCCGTAATGTCTTCCACAGAAACGTCGCCGTGCTGATTGTTGATCTCGACTTCACCTTCGCGGCCGATTACTGAAACATCTCCCCGCCGCGAAGTGATGTGGACTTCCATTTTGCGTGGGATAGCGATATCGAGATCGCTTTGCACGGAGTGGTCGCCGGAGGCTTGGGTGTGGGCGTCGAGAATGATCGCGCTGCCGACCGTAGTGAGAGTGGGCGAAGCCTGCTTGTTGTATTTGTCGGCGTCATTCTGGCTTTCCGCGCCGACGCGCTTGCGGACGACTACGGTGATCTTGTTGTCGTTGGCCACGCTGACCCGGACTGCGCCGTGATCGTCGTTGACGCGCAAGCTGGTAAAGGAAGCCGGGATATCCTGTTCGAGGTGATCGTCGAAGTTGTAGGTCTGGCCGAAGAGGTTATTCAGGTCGCTGTCGTCGATATTCATGTTGTCGCGGATCTCGCCCCAGTTGAAACGCGAAGCCTGGGTGGCCATGAGTCCAAAGACGACGATGAGGATGACCAGAAAGAATCCGCCGACGCCGATGCCGCGCGCGGGCACGCCATCGCGCTGCGACTGCTGGTACTCGACCAGCTTGATGACTCCCCACAGGATCAGGAGCGCGGGCCAGTAGTGAGCGAACAGCGTTCCTAGCCGCATCCACGACAGCATGTGCAGGTTGCCCAGCAGGAAAACGATGCCGAGAATGATCAGCACAACTGGTCCGGCAAACGAGCGGCGGCGATGGCGCGGCGGAGCATACTGTGGGGCAAACTGTGGAACGACAGGTGGAACCACTGGTGGAACACCGGGCGGAACCGGATTTTGAATTGGACTAGACATTGGGCACCTCCCCGGAAGAAGACGCTGGCGGTTGATTCGACGGCGAAGGATTCGAGGATGATGGCGGCGCAACCGGGGGCGCGATCGGTAGCGGCGCCGAAGGCAGCGGGCCGACGTGCCCAGCCGATGAAGCACTGCTCTGGACCAGTTTTACGATACCGACTACGAGAATCCAGGCGGGCCAGGTGCGGTCGACGTAGGCGATGTTTAGACTCTGCAACAGGAAGAGAACGCCCGTCGTGAGCACCATGGCCGGGCCCATCAGCCAGCGAGTGCTGCAGCGCGCGCATGTGCAGATACGCTGGGCGCGCTCGCGCTGCCGGTAAAACAGCCAACCGCCAACGGCGATCAGAAGCAGCGGCCAGAAGCGTTCGAAGGCAAAGTTCATTCCCATCGTGTGCAGCAGGAAGAGGACGCCCACACCAATGAGAACGATGGCGCCTATGGGAACCTTACCGGTATCAAACTTCTCGCCCATGCTGAAAGACTGGCCCAGGCCCAGAGGATCGGGTGCAGGCTGGCCAGCCTGAAGTGCATGGGCCGTGCGCACCGCGTCAATGATCTGATAGACCCAGAAAAATGCGACGCCGAGGCCAAATATCCAGCCCCATTCTCCCGCTTGATTGGAAGCGACGATGAGCAGGACGAAGATGACCAGGTGCGCCAATCCCTTGGCGTATTGCGAGCAGTAGACCGCGCCCACGCCGAAGGGAAAGAATCCAGCGAGGATGCCGGCCACCGCGGGATTCGGGTTCGGACCCCCAGTCCGCGCAGCCGGACTAGAGCCTGCAGCGGCAGAGCCGGCAGGCGGATAAACAGTTTGAGGGTATGTGGCCTGCGGAGGCACGAACCCCGCTACCGGGGCGGTGCCTTCGAGACGCGCTGCGAGACAAGGCTCGCAGTAAATCACTCCGCGGACGTCGCGGGTGCAGGTGCCGCAGAGCGGCTTGCCGCAAGTGCGGCAGAAAGCCACCGCGGCCGTATCCGGGTGCGTGGCGCAGTTCATACGAACCTCCTGTACGTGGTCACCGACACTACAGGCGGATTCTGATTCAACGAATCCTCATTCAACGAATCCTGATTCAGCGAATCGAAGACAGATGGACCCAGCGGAGCGCACGCCAGAATGAGATGGGAATCGTTCTGGCTGTAATTGCGATCCTGCTTCTGCTCGGGCTGTTGTGTTGTGTCGTTCTTGTGGTCTTTCTTTTCTCCTGCGGGCGCGGCTTCGGCGGGCACGACGTTGCGCTTGAGTTCGCGCACGCGCGATTCCACCTCGTAGACGAACCGTATATTTTCGTAATAGCGGACCACGCGGGCTTGCGTATTGTAGTACGTGTGCCGTATTGCAGCCGGACGCAGGCTGATCGAGCGCAGATCGGCGGGTTTCACGCCGAGTACGCTCAAAGCCACCGACAGCGAGAAGAACGCCATGCCAAACGACATGGCAAACCGCGGCTGCCGCACTGTGCCCCAGATAGGCTGTATTGCCCCCGAGATGTGGGCTTGCGCACGCTCCCACCACGAAGGGCTGTAAGAAGAAGCGCCCTGAGAGGCGGATACGTTGACCCGCAGGCGTTGGGTGTCAACGCCCGTTGTGGATGCCAGAATATTCGTGACCAGGCTGGCTGGAGGCTCCACCTCCATGAGATCCTTCAGCCAGTTGCGGCCCGCCTGCACTTCGGCGAACAGCGGCCCGCACACGGAGCAAGTCCGCGAGTGGGCGTGGAAGGTGTCGAGTTGCGGTCCTGCCAGCACGCCGTCGAGGGCGTCACTGAGCAGGGTGTCAAACTCGTGACACTGCATTCCGTGATTGGTTGTGTCTGGCATCACATCACCTGCCTATAGGTACGTTGAAGTAGCCGTGCAAGTTCCGCCCGGCCCCGATTTATTCGAGATTTCACAGTTCCCTCCGGCACCTTCAAAACGGTTGCGATTTCACGGTAGTCAAGATCTTGTAAATCCCTTAGAATCACTGCCTCACGCAGCTCCGGCGAGAGCCTGGCCAGGGCCGCGTGAACGGTTTCTCCGACCTCGCGGCTGCGCACGCGGGCGTCGGGCGGGGCCGATTGGTCCTGAATCTGCTCACTCAGGGGTAGTGCATCTTCGTGCGCCGACGTTGCAGCGTCGAGCGAGTCGGTAATCCGGTCCTGCTTGGTCTTGCGGAAATGGTCGACCAGCAGGTTGCGGGTGATGGTCGTCACCCAGGTAACGAACGCTCCCTTGGAGCTGTCATAGCTTGCGAGGGTGCGATACATCTTGATGAAAACTTCCTGGGCAAGGTCTTCGGCGTCGTCGGCTGACCCTGCAAAGCGATAGCAGATGTTATAGATACGCCGGTTGTAGGTCTGGACGATTTCTTCCCAGGCAGCGGCATCGCCGGCTACACAGCGGCGCACCAGCATCGCAACTACCTGAACGTCTTCCAAACCGAAGCTCCCCGGAAAGCTTAGCGATCTTACTTTACGACTCTGCTTTGAAACGGCGCGGATTCAAGCTGCGCCGTAGAGCTGGAGGAAGATTGAGACGGCAAGAACCCCAAGCCCTACAAGACAGTACGCGGATGGGCTCCCGCAAGTTCGCAGGTTCGAAGCCGCATCCGCAACTTATAGGAAACAGGGCATTGTAGCAGCGGAGATTAGCGGACGTGACATGCCAAAGTGGAGGCCATCTGCAGGAGCCTTAACCGCAGACGAATGCGGGCACCCGATTTGCGCCGGGTGCCCACTCGAACCAAATACTCTGTTGCGGTTAGTGTGTCTTAGGGTGTGCGGAACATGTGGGCGGTGGAAAGGTGATCAGAGTTAGAACGCCTTCCTGGGATTGTCCGGTGCTGAATGGTGTACCGGGAACCGAGGAGAGCGCGCCGGTCGAGTCGATCGAGCGGCCGTCGACTTGGCCAGAGGTGAAGAACGCCGAGTATAAATACGTTCCGGAGTGCGACACGGCGATGCCGCCAGTCCAGCCTGATGTGGTGAAGGGCGAACCCGCAACCTGAGTCAGCGCTCCATCAGAGCTGACTGCGAGAGTCGAAACATCGCTGGAGAAAGTGTCGGTGACGAACAGGTATTTGCCGTTCGGACTCAATACCTCGCCGCCACTGGTTTCGGTCGTTCCATTGAAGAACGGGCCTCCCGATACCAGCGACAGGCTTCCGGCACTCGACATGGAAAACACATCGATGGCCGCATACGAGCCGTTATACGATCCGTTATCGGTTACGAAAACCAAATTTCCCGCGCAGTTGACGGCAACATTGAACGGGGTGGCGCTGGAGGCGAGCGGCGATCCGGCGACTGCGGTGAGCGTTCCAGTCGAACTGATGCTGTAGACGCCCACGGCAGTGAGCGAGCCTTCGGCGACTACGAGGAATTGACTGTTCGAAGATACCTTCAATCCGTCCGAATTGGCGCCCGTTTGAAAAGGAGAGCCCTCGACTTCACCCAGCGCGCCTGCGTTTCCGATCGCATAGACGTGAATATTGGTTGTGCAGTCGCAAGTGGCAAAGAGAAATTTGTTGTCCGGGCTCGTGGCTAGGGCATAGTCGCCGCCGGGAGCGCCATCGGCAAGGAACGGCGATCCTTGAACGTGGGTGAGAGCACCGGTCGTCGAATTAATTTTGAATGCGCTAATCGTGCCGCTGCCGTCGTTTGCAGCGTACAGGAAGCTAGCGTTGTGCGCGGACGCAATGGCGATCTCTTCGGGATCGATACTGTTTCCACCGCCCGTACCTCCAGTTTTGTATGGAGAGCCTGCGACTGCTGCCAAGGCGCCATTTGTGCCCACCGCAAATGCTGAAACGGTGTTCGGCGGCTCGTTAGGCTCACCGGTGCTCTCGTTGTTGTTGGTGTAGACGAATTGACTCTGTGCCATGGCGGTCGAGGCCAGCAGCAAGGCCAGGCAGACGGACCAGAAGTACTTCATGTGGTATCTCCAAGCGAGAAGAAGTCCGGCTGGGGCGGTCATGCCGAGGAATCCGCACGGTCAGGGATCGCAGGTTTCCATAAATAATTTATGAAATGGTCGCCGCTAGGGCAATGCGGGGTTGTCCCTAAGAACTCGGCGTTGAAACCGTAGTTTATGAAAATTATTCTGAGGTGAAGTAGTCGACCGTGACCGGATTCTCGAAGAGCGAATAGTCGCGGGTGACGACGGTGATGCCGCTGTCAGTGACGAAGTAGCGAGAGCGGTCGGCTTCAGTGTCGTAGCCGATCGTCGTGCCTTCGGGCAGGTGGACGTTGCGGTCGATAATGCAGCGCCGGACGCGGCAATGGCGGCCTACGGCAACGTGCGAGAACAGGATGCTCTGATCGACTTCAGAATAAGAGTTCACGCGCACATCGGGCGAGAGAATGGAGTTCTTGACCATGCCTCCCGAAACGATGCAGCCATTCGACACGATGGAGTCGAGCGCGCTGCCCATGCGGTCTTTTTCCGCGAAGACAAATTTCGCCGGCGGATACTGGCGCTGGTGCGTGCGGATGGGCCAATCATGATCGTAAAGGTTGAAGATGGGCGAGACCGAGACGATATCCATGTTGGCTTCGTAGTAGGCTTCGAGCGTGCCTACATCGCGCCAGTAGAGCGCCTCTTTTTTATTTTCGTCGATGAAGTCGTAGGCGAAGACGCGATAGTCGTCGACCATCTTGGGCAGAATGTCTTTGCCGAAGTCGTGGCTCGAGGACTGATCCTCAGCGTCTTTCAGCAGGACCGGAATGAGCACGTCGGCGTTGAATAGATAGACGCCCATCGATCCCGCGACTTTCTGAGGGTTCCACGGAGAGCGCAGCTTGGTTTCTGTTGGCTTCTCTTCGAAGCCATTGATGCGGCCGTCTTTGTCGACATCGACCACTCCGAAGCGCGTCGTCTCGTCGAGATCAATCTGGATGGTGGCGAGAGTGATGTCGGCGGCGGAATCCTGGTGCTGCTTCATCATCTTGCCGTAATCCATTTTGTAAATGTGATCGCCGGAGAGAATGAGGACGTGCTTCGGCTGCTCGGAGCCTATCGAATAAATGTTCTGATACACCGCGTCGGCTGTGCCCTGATACCACTGATCGCTGACCCGCTTCATCGGTGGCAGAACTTCGATGAACTCGCCCACTTCGCGTCCCAGAATGTTCCAGCCTTCGCGGATGTGGCGATTGAGCGAGAGCGCTTTGTATTGCGTGAGAATGTAGACGCGGCGCAGATCGGAGTTGAGGCAGTTGGATAAAGTGATGTCGATGATGCGATACATTCCGCCGAACGTGACGGCAGGCTTGGCGCGGTCGCGAGTGAGCGGATAAAGGCGCTCGCCAGCGCCCCCGGCAAGCAGCACTCCGAGAGTGTCTTTCATGGACATCGATTCACACCAGAGAAACAGTAGATGGTAGCACAGGGCAAGAGGTTGGCGGGGATAGAGGAGCGTGCAGTGTTTTGGCGCTTGGATTAGTTTTCCCTTGAATGTGGATCAGCAAAGGCAGAACCATCCATCGCGGAGCTCGCAGAGAATGTCCGCGGAGTGCGCGGAGGAATTTATTGTTAGCTATTTTTCCTGGTCGCGATAGATCGCGATCTGCTCCTGCACTGCGTCGAGTGCGCCGAAGCCCCACAGGTTTGCCGGCTCGATGTCGTCGTCGGTGTTGGCGTCGAAGCCTTCGTCGGGAGGAACGAACTCGTTGAACTGATGGACCATGAGAAAGATGGGTTCAAGTTCACTCGCGTACGTCATGAAAGAACTGAAAGTCTCGTATGTTCCATTCGTTCCGTTCGCTCCGAAGCGCAAGGCATCATCTGGACAATAGGGAAGTGCATTTTCATTCGGGCATCCCCAGCCGTACGCCCCGGCGGTGGCGATCGAAGCCGTCATGTTCTCCACACGCGAGCCGTCACTGCTGATTTTGTTGAACGTCGGGTAGTACGGGCAGTATGGTTGCGCGCAAGATGTTTTCAAGCGGTCGACCCAACTCCAGAAGTCATATCCAGGATTGATTTCTTCCGGTCCGTCGGCCCTGCCTGGATTGAGCCAGAGATACGGCTGGCTATCGAGATATCCCGCCATCATTCTGAAAGTATATTTCTCGCCGATCTCGGGATGGCTAGTCAGGAATTTTGTGATCTGAAGCCACAGAGGATTATCACTGCGGCATGGGTCTTGCGCAGCGCCCAGGAAGATCAGCATCAGAGGCTTGCCTTCGTAGATCACCTGGCGGTCGGGATATTGCTGCATGAGCGCGCCAAAATAATCGACTTCCTTTTCGAATGCGGTCTTGCCGTCGAGGTCTTTATACAATTCTGTCTCGTCAGCGCCGCCGAGTAACGGGATGAGCTTGAGGTTGGTGCCGAGCTTCGTCCACGCGGGATAAAGATTGCCCGTATTGTCGCGGATAGTTTGCATGGACGAGCGGAAACCGGACGTGCAAAACGGGAGATATTTCTCGGCGAACCAGGGGGTGTCGAAAATGCAGCTCACGTTGTTGGTGAGGTCGCTGATGGCGGCGTCGATGCCCATGAGTTCCATCCAGGCGACGTGCTGGCGGATGACATGAGGGTCGGCGCTGTCATAACCTCCGCCCAGGGGTTGCATGTCGGCGGACTGGAGCAGCGGCATGGCGGCGGCGCCCTGAAAGGTGACGGCGTTTGGTCCGAACCAGGCTTCGTATTCCATGACCACAACGTGGCTGTTATTGCCGACGACGAATGGGCCGGCCGGGGCGGTAGCGGAGGCCAGCGAGCAGGCGAAGAGAATCCCTAGTGCGAATGAAGCATGCTTGGGAGCGGGAACTCGTCGCCACATGGTCGGAACTAACCCCTAGCCGTTAAGGAAGTTTCGGCTAGTAGCAATTCGCCCCGGGCTGCACTTCGCGGCGACAGAAAAGCAGGTTCCTCACCGCGCTTTCAGCGCGATTCGGAATGACAATGTCCAGGGTAGACTCCGCGCACATGGGACCCTGACCGCATCTTTACTTTTCTTTTTCTTCTTCAATCTTGATGCGCAAGGACTTCAGGAACTTCATATCCTGATCGTTGATTTTGAATTCGGGGTTGGTGGAGAGTGTGGTGACGAGGGACGTCTTGTCAGAGGACTTTTCACCCTGCTTGCTGACGCCAATAGTGGCTTCGAGGACGAGGAATATATCGTAGCCGCCCTCTTTAATGCGGGAGACAACTTCGGCGATCTGTTCGGAGTCAGAAAGAGATTCGTTGATGGCTTCGCCGAGTTCCTTCATGAGCTGCTTGAGTTGTTGATCCACGTATCCCCCGATCGCCGACTGCTCGGAATCTTACACTGCTACCTTAGATGCCTGCGGCTGGCAAACCGTTTCGCGCGCGCGCAGGTTTGCGTCATTGTAGCGCCTTTGTAAAGCGAGAGGCTGTTAAAATCTAACTGTGAGCAAGGTTTCTACTGTACGAAAGTTAGGGGTGGTGGCGCGCGTTGCGGGGCAGCAGGTGAAGCGCAGCCGGACGGCGCGTGCCGTGACCGGCGCTGTCGCGACTACCGGCCGGGCTTTCGGACGGGCCGCTCATCAGTTGTGGCTCGAGGTTACGGGGTTTATTTTCCTGGCGATGGCAGGAATCGGCGTGATTGAGGCGGTGAGGGAATATTCGAAATATCAGGCAGGGCGCGCAGGGGCCAGGGGCATGGTAGTTGCAATTTGCTTCACCGTGACGTTTGCGTGGTTTGGGATTAGTTCGTTCGTGAGGGTGAAGCCGAAAGGACGCCGGTGATGGCGGGCTTGGCGGCGCTGCATGCGACAGCAGGTTCCTCTGCGCTGCGCGCTTCGGAATGACAAGCTTTTTCGGAAAGAGTGGTGATTATGGCAGATGCAGCTAAGGTTGCGAATCACAGTGTGGCGGCGGAAATTGAAACTGAATCGCATATTACGGTGAAGGCACTCTACACTCCGGCGGATCTCAAGGGATCCGACTACGAGAGTGAGGTTGGCTACCCCGGCGAGTATCCGTTTACGCGCGGCGTGCAGGCGACGATGTACCGCGGGCGGCTCTGGACCATGCGACAGTATGCGGGCATGGGTGACGCTGAGGAGTCGAACAAGCGCTACAAGTATCTGCTGGCGAACGGGACCACCGGCCTTTCGGTGGCGTTCGACTTGCCGACGCAGATTGGGATGGATTCGGACCACGCGCTGGCCGCAGGTGAAGTCGGCAAAGTGGGAGTGGCGATTGACTCCATCGAGGATGTGGAGCGGCTGTTTGCGGGCATCGAGCTGACAAAAATTTCCACATCGATGACCATCAATGCAACGGCATCGATTCTGCTGGCGCTGTATGTGGCAGTGGCGCGGCGGCAGGGCGCAGACATCCGCAAACTGTCGGGGACGGTGCAGAACGATGTGCTGAAAGAGTACATCGCGCGCGGTACTTATATTTATCCGCCGCAGCAGGCGATGCATGTGATTACCGACATGTTTGCCTGGGCGAAAGATAACGTGCCCGATTGGAATACGATTTCGATTTCCGGCTACCACATGCGTGAGGCGGGATCGACCGCGGTGCAGGAAGTGGCATTCACGCTGGGCAACGGTATGGCGTATGTGGAAGCGGCGATCAAAGCCGGGATGGATGTGGATAAGTTCGCGCCACGATTGTCATTCTTCTTCAACGCACACAGCAATTTTCTGGAAGAAGTTGCGAAATACCGCGCGGCGCGGCGAATGTGGGCGCGCATTATGCGCGAGCACTTTAAGGCGAAGAATCCAAAGTCGTGGATGCTGCGCTTTCATACGCAGACGGCGGGGTCGACACTGACGGCGCAGCAGCCGGAAAACAATATTGTCCGGACGGCGATTCAGGGGCTGGCGGCGGTGCTCGGCGGAACGCAATCGCTGCACACGAATTCTTACGATGAGGCTTTAGCGCTGCCAACCGAGGCGGCGGCGCGGATTGCTTTGCGCACGCAGCAGGTAATTGCGTATGAGTCTGGAGCGCCGCAGACTGTCGATCCGCTGGCGGGTTCTTATTACATCGAGGCTTTGACCAATGAAATCGAGAAGCGCGCGGCGGAGTATTTGGGAAAGATTGAAGTGATGGGCGGCATGCTGAAGGCGATCGAGCGCGGGTTTGTGCAGCAAGAAATTCAAAACGCGGCGTATGAGTATCAGCAGGCAGTGGATCGCGGGGATGCGGTGGTGGTTGGGGTAAACCGGTTTGGCATCGACGAAGAGAAGCCGATTCCGACGCAGAAGATCGATCCCGCGCTGGAGCCGAAGCAGATTGAGCGGGTGCGGGCGTTGCGGTCCCGGCGGGATTCGGCTGCGTGGAAGACTGCGTTGGCATCGGTAGAGACGGCTGCGCGATCAGGCGAGAACGTTATGCCCCGAATCCTGGCGGCGGTTGAGGCTTACGCCACGGTGGGCGAGATTTCAGATGCGATGCGAAGGGTGTTTGGGGAGTATCGGGAAGCGGTCGTGATTTAAAGTGGCTGTGGTTTGTTGATACTGCTTAAAACCCTCTGGAATCGCCGTCGGAGGTTTTGTAGTCGCAGGCCGTACGGCAGGGTACGCAGTACATGAGCCCGTCTTTGCAGATGCGGATATCGAGTTGCGACTGGCAGAGAACGCAAAACTTATCGCACTCGCACTGATCTTCCATCATCTCGCACTGGCCGCAGCGAAATTTGATGTGAGTGGTTCCAGAGGACATGAAACTAATTTAGCGCCGAGCTGATGAGTGGGGAACGTGCCGTTAGTAACTTCATTGGTGATTTTGATTGACGATGGTTGATTAAAAACTTTTTGTGCGTGCATCTCATTGGTTTATCAACACTCAGCAATCCCTACCGCGCAGTGCCCGTACCATATAATTCCTAGCAATGACCTTCCAACAGGTGCTGGATGGAGCGGAAGTCCTCGCGCAGAGCGGGAACCCGGCGGTGACCAGTGTCGAATACGACTCGCGTCGCGTGAAGCCGGGGTGCTTGTTCGTGGCTATGCGCGGCGAATCGAGTGACGGCAACCAGTTTATCGATCAGGCGATATCGGCGGGAGCAGTGGCGGTTGTGACGGATTCGACGGCGGAGAAGCCGCGTCCAGCTGTGGCGTGGGCAGTCGTCCCGAACGGTCGCCGGGCGCTGGCGCGCGTTAGCGCGAACTTTTACAAAAAGCCGGCGGAGCGTATAGCGATCATAGGAATTACCGGGACGAACGGGAAGAGCACGACTGCATTTCTTCTGGAATCGATTCTGACTGCGGCGGGGCGCAAGAGCGCTCTGATCGGGACGATTGAATATCACGTGGCCGGAAAGATTTTGCCGGCGCCGCATACCACGCCAGAATCTTTGGAACTGAATCGCATCTTCAGTGAGGCTCTAGGGAACGGGGCGACCGACGCGGTAATGGAGGTTTCGTCGCACGCTTTGGCGCAGGAGCGCGTGTTTGGCGTGCCCTTTGATGTGGCCGTGTTCACGAATCTGACGCGCGATCATCTCGATTATCACAAGACAATGGAAGAATACTTTCTAGCCAAGCGGATTCTGTTCGAAGGCTGCGGCACGGATGCGCCGCGCGCTGTCGTGACAAACATAGATGATGAAGCGGGCGCGAAGCTGGCGGAGTTCAGCCGGAAGCGCAGTTCCGTTGTTCTGAAATATGGATGGCAGCGCGGCGACCTGCATGCGGAAAAAGTGGAGATCACCACGCGAGGCACGCGCTTCGATCTGATGACACCGGAGGGAAAGATTGCAGTTTTCTCGCCGCTGATCGGGCGCGTGAATGTGTACAACATCCTGGCAGCAGCGGGAGCAGCATTTGCGCGCGGGTGTCCCGCGGCGGCAATTGCCGCGGGGATCGACAAACTCGCATGCGTCCCAGGAAGATTTGAGCGCGTGGACTGCGGCCAACCTTTCACGGTGGTCGTCGACTATGCGCACACCCACGATGCTTTGCAAAACCTGACGTCGTTGGCGCGCGAGTTGGTTTCAGGCTCGAAGGGAAGAGTGTTAACCGTGTTTGGATGCGGCGGGGATCGCGACCGGAAGAAGCGTCCAATGATGGGCGAAGCCGCGGGGCGGGGCAGCGACTTCGTAGTGCTGACTTCGGATAATCCTCGTAGCGAAGACCCGCTGGCGATTATCAATGATGCGATCGTGGGACTGCAGAAGACCGGCGTGAAGTACAGCGTCGAGCCCGATCGGCGCAAAGCTATTTCTCTAGCTATCAGCGAGGCGCGCCCGGGAGACATTGTATTGCTCGCGGGGAAAGGTCATGAGAAGGTGCAGGTCAAGCGGGAGGGCGCGACTCCGTTTGATGATTTGGAAGTGGCGCGCGAAGCGCTGCGAGCAGCCGGGTTTGAGTGCGAAACCGTTTCAGCGGGAGCGAAGGGATGAAACTCACGCTCTCCAGGATTGCCGAGTTCGTTTCCGCCGCCGGCCAGTTCGCGCCGGAAGACGTGGCGCAGGGTTACTCGATCGACTCGCGAACAGTGGGTCCAGGCCAGCTTTTCTTTGCGGTGAAAGGCGAGCGGCTGGACGGACATGATTTTGTGGAGTCGGCGCTGGAGCGCGGAGCCGTAACGGCGGTCGTGCGCAGAGATCAATTGCGACGGTATCCCAAGCAGACGCGTTTGCTGGCCGTCGAAGATACGCTCGTCGCGCTCCAGACTCTGGCCATGGCGGTGCGCAAGGTATGGGGCAAGCCGCTGATCGGCGTGACGGGCTCGATGGGAAAGACGACCACGAAAGAAGCGATTGCGCATGTGTTGAGCGCGCGATTTCGGGTGCTGAAGTCGGAAGGGAACTTCAATAATCATTTTGGTTTGCCGCTGATGCTGCTGAAACTGGAGCCGGAGCATGACGTGGCCGTGATCGAGATGGGAATGTCGCACGCGGGAGAAATACGCGCGCTGGCGAAGATTGCGCAGCCGGAGACCGGCGTCGTCACCAACGTCGCTCCGGTGCATCTTGAGTTTTTCGATTCGGTAGCTGGGATTGCTCGAGCGAAATATGAGCTGGTCGAATCGCTGCCGGCGGGTGGAACCGCGGTGCTGAATGCCGATGATGAATACGTCTCGCAGTTTGGGCGCGACTTTAAAGGCAAGGTCGTGATGTATGGAACGCGGGCGACGGCGGATGTGCGCGCGGAGAATGTTCGGAATCGCGGAGCCGAGGGGTCGGAGTTCGATGTTGTGATCGGAGGCGTTCGCGAGCGTGCGTTGTTGCCGCTGGTGGGGGAACACAATATTTTGAATGCGCTGGCGGCCGTCGCGGTGGGGCTCGAGCGCGGATTGAAGCCTTCGGAGGCGGTTGGGGCGCTGGCTGATTTAGCTCCGGCGGATAAACGCGGAGAGGTACTCCGACTGGGTAACATCACCGTCATCAACGATTGCTACAATTGCAATCCGAAAGCGCTGAATGCGATGGTGGATGCGCTGGCGGCGATGGCGGCGCGGCGACGAATTGTTGTGGCGGGCGCGATGCTTGAGCTTGGTCCGGCTGGCGAAGAGTTGCACCGGCAGGTAGGACGGCATATTGCGGAGAAAAAGATCGACGTGCTGTTGGGGGTGAAAGGACCGGCAGAGGCGATGGTGGAAGCGGCGCGCCAGGCGGGGACGCGAGCCGAGTTCGTGGCTACGCCGGAAGAAGCTGGTGAGTGGCTGGCGCGCGAGGCGCGGGACGGGGACGCGGTCCTGATGAAAGCTTCGCGGGGTGTAAAACTGGAAAAAGCGCTGGAAGTTTGGAAGTCTCGCCGTAAGGACTCAGGCGGGTGAGGCTTTATCACGGATAGGTGTTGGGTGTTCGGGTCTTGGGTCATAGGAAACCCGACCCCTAAGACCTAACACCTAGGACCCGAGGGTTCTGCGCGGTATCGAGTCTAGTTTCGTTAGGACATTTAGAAGCGGGACGGAGGCTGATTGCTCTACTGGCTGTTGTTTCTGAAGCTGCAACATTATTTTCCGCCGTTCCGCATCTTTCGTTATCTGACGTTCCGCACCGCGTTTGCCAGCCTTACCGCACTCTTTACCGCCATGATCGTGGGGCCGCTGGTCATTAACCGGCTGCGGGAATTCCAGATTGGACAATACATTCGCGAAGAAGGTCCGAAGGCTCATCAGAAAAAAGCTGGAACGCCGACCATGGGCGGCTTGCTGATTGCCATCGCGATCGTGGTGCCCACTCTGCTCTGGGCAGACCTAAGCAATCGCTTTGTGTGGATTGCGGTGTTTGCCACGTGTGCGTTTGCGGCGATTGGTTTTACCGATGATTACACCAAGGTGGTGCATCGGCGCAATCTGGGCCTGACTGGCCGGGCGAAGCTGGGATTGCAGATCGCAGCCAGCATCGTGATCGCCGTGATGCTGATCGCCATGCAGACCTATGGAATGTATTCGACCAAGCTGATCGTACCGTTCCTCAAGCAGTTTCATCCTGATCTGGTGGTGCAGAATCTGGAACGGTTTCCGCATCTTTGGCCTCTTGCCTTCCTGCCATTTATCGCATTCGTGGCGCTGGTGATTGTGGGTTCGAGCAACGCGGTGAATCTCACGGATGGACTGGACGGACTGGCCATAGGTTGCACCGTAATTGCTGCGGGCGCGCTGACCGTGCTGACTTATGTGAGCGGGCATGCGACGTTTGCGACCTACCTGGAGATTCCGAAGATGCCGCAGGTGGGCGAGTTGACGATTTTCTGCGGGGCGATGGTAGGGTCGTCGATTGGATTCTTGTGGTACAACGCGCATCCTGCGGAAGTATTTATGGGCGATGTAGGTTCGCTGGCGCTGGGCGGGGCGATTGGTACCGTGGCGGTCATCATCAAACAGGAACTGCTGCTGCCATTTATTGGCGGAGTGTTTGTAATCGAAGCGCTGTCGGTGATTCTGCAGGTCGGATCGTTTAAGCTGAGGAAGAAGCGCATTTTTAAGATGGCGCCCATCCATCATCATTTCGAGTTGATGGGATGGTCGGAGTCCAAGATTATTGTGCGCTTCTGGATCGCGTCGCTAGTGTTTGCGTTGTTCGCGCTCACTACTTTGAAATTGAGGTAAGACAAAATCCACCACGGAGGCACGGAGACACGGAGAAACCTATAACTGTTTTAGGAGCGATCGGATTGTCCTTTGCCAGACCTCGGGACAGTTTTCTTTCCTGCGTTTTTCTCCGTGTCTCGGTGTCTCGGTGTCTCGGTGTTTCCGTGACTCCGTGGTGAACTGAACTTTGATGGAACTCGACAACAAACGCGTGCTGGTGGTTGGCCTCGGCAAGTCCGGAGTGGCGTCGGCGCTTTTCTTGAAGGCGCACGGGGCACGGGTTACTGTTTCCGATACCAAGAGTGGGGATGAGCTGCGCAATGAGATTCCCGCACTGCTCGATCACGGAATTACGGTCGAGACCGGCGGGCATGGCGAGCGTACGTTTCGCGGGCAGGATCTGATTGTGGTGAGCCCCGGTGTTCCGGTGGATGCGCCGATGCTGGTGCAGGCCCGCGCCATGGGCGAGGCGGTGATTGGCGAGATCGAACTCGCGGCGCAGTTTCTGCCGGGACCGATTGTGGCCATCACGGGATCGAACGGAAAGACTACAACGACCACGCTCACTGGCGAGATTCTAACGGCGGGCGGACTTTCCGCACTCATCGGCGGGAACATTGGTACTCCAGCGATTTCGCTGGCGGAACGGGCTAAACCGGAGACCGTGATCGTGCTCGAGGTTTCTAGTTTCCAGCTCGAAACCATTCAGACGTTTCGTCCAAAGGTGGCCGTGGTGTTGAATGTCACGCCCGATCACCTGGACCGGCACCGCACGTTTGAGGCGTATGTGGATGCGAAGGCGCGCATCTTTGAGAACCAGCGCGGCGATGATTTTGCCGTGCTCAATGAAAATGATCCGACCTGCGTGACGATGGCGGTGCGGACTCAGGCTCGCGTGTTCTGGTTCAGCCGGCAGAAAGAAGTGAAGCGGGGAGCGTGGGTGCGCGAAGGGAAAATCCTATTTCGTGATGGAGACCGGCAGCGTGACATTATGCTGGTCTCAGAAATTCCGCTGAAAGGCGCGCACAATCTCGAGAATGTGCTGGCAGCGGTGTGCGCGGGAGCGCTGATGGGGTGCGCCCCGGACAAAATCCGGCAGGCGGTGCGCGACTTCAAGGCGGTCGAGCACCGACTCGAGTTTGTGGCAACGATTCGCGGCGTGGATTATTACAACGACTCGAAAGCCACGAATGTGGATGCGACGATCAAGGCGCTGGAGTCGTTTCCCGCGAACATCCACCTGATTCTCGGCGGCAAGGATAAGGGCAGCGATTACTCTGTGCTCAACGACCTGCTGCGCCAGCGCGTGAAGCGCGTGTACACAATCGGCGCGGCGGCGGCGAAAATCGAGTCGCAGATTAAAGGTGTTGAAGTCGTGCATGCCGAAACCTTGGAAAATGCGCTGCGCAAGGCGAATGCTGTGGCGCAGCCGGGCGATGTGGTGCTGCTCGCTCCGGCTTGTGCGAGCTTTGATCAGTTTAAGAATTATGAGCAGCGCGGGCAGGTCTTTAAGGAGATTGTGCGGGGACTGGGGTGAGGCATGGGTTCCACTTGACGTCAGGGGTTGCGGGACGTCAAGCTCAAGGGCCAGTCCGTAATTCTTCTCGCGGCAGAAGTAGAAACTCCCTTTGAAGTCGGCGGCGGTGCGAGCCTGATAGGGATCCTTCGACTACACAATTGCTTGCGCGAAGCGCGCAAGCAATTGTTCCGCTCAGGATGACAAAACTGAGATTTAGACTTCCCGCATGAACCAAGACAATCAACAATCAAAAATCAACAATCGGCAATTCGTTCTCGCTGACTCCGCTGCTCCGTGGTGAAATGAATTTCCCATGGCAAAGCGTGTAAGTGTCGATCGCTGGCTGTTTACCGTGACCATGCTCTTGGTATTTGTGGGACTGGTGATGGTCTTTTCGGCGTCGGCGGTGATGGCGCGGGAGCGGTTTGGGTCTCCGTATGCGTTTTTGCTGAAGCAGTTGATCTGGGCGGCGGCTGGCCTGGCGGCGATGGTGGTCGCTATGCGGGTGGATTACCGGCGCTACAAGCATCCGGCGCTGGTATTTTCATTCCTGGGCATCACTACACTCTTGTTGATTTCCGTCTTCTTTCTGGATCGCTCCCACAATACGCATCGCTGGTTCCGCGTAGGCGCGCTTTCTTTTCAGCCTTCGGAGTTGGCTAAGCCGGTACTGATTCTCTTCCTCGCATACTTTCTTGAAGCGCGCACGAAAGCCATGGACGACTGGCGCAACACTCTGGCGCCTGCGGCTGCGCCCGTACTGGTGCTGCTGGGGTTGATTGTGCTTCAGCCTGACTTGGGCACAGCGATTGCTTGTGCGGGGATTGCGGCCTGCATTTTGTACGTGGCAGGCATGCGGCTTCGGTATTTTGCGTATGCATTTGGAGCGTCGCTGGTGCCGCTCTATTTTCTGATTTTTCATGTGAGCTGGCGGCGCGACCGGATTCTGGCGTTTCTGAATCCATATGCCGACCGCCAAAAGACCGGGTTCCACATCATTCAGTCGCTGATTGCCGTGGGCACCGGCGGCATCACAGGCACCGGCCTGATGGAAGGCAAACAGAAATTGTTTTATCTGCCAGAGCCGCATACCGATTTTATTTTTGCCGTGACCGCGGAAGAGCTTGGCTTGTTGGGCGCGCTGTTTGTCGTGACGCTGTTTGCGATCTTTCTGTGGCGCGGGATGCGCGTCTCGTGGCGGACCGAAGACATTTTCGGCCGCTACCTCGCGGTGGGAATTACGAGCATGGTGGTGCTGCAGGCGTTCATTAACATAAGTGTGGTGCTGGGAATGATGCCGACCAAGGGAATTCCGCTGCCGCTGGTGTCGTATGGAGGATCGTCGATATTTGTGACACTGGCATGTGTCGGTATGCTGCTGAATATTACGAAGCAGGCAGAATAAGAAAGAATCTCTGCCACGGGTTTACACGGATCTTCACGGATTTTTTCAGATCAGTATTTGTTTTCATCCGTGTGAATCCGTGCAGATCCGTGGCTACTTCTTGATCTAGTTTATAGTCACTGCATGCGGGCCATTCTGGCGGGCGGCGGGACGGGTGGGCATGTGATCCCGGCGCTGGCCATCGCCAACGAACTCAAGAAAAGCTATGGAGCCGAGGTGCTGTTCATCGGGACGGCGCGCGGGATCGAGAACCGTCTTGTGCCGGCGGCGGGGTATCCGCTGCAACTCGTGCGGGTGGGGGCGCTGAAGAATGTCAGCCTGTTGATACGTGCCAAGACGGCCTTCGACCTGCCCCGGGCGGTCTGGGATGCAGGCCGCATGTTGAATCAGTTTGCGCCGGACGTTGTGATTGGCGTGGGCGGATATGCGTCGGGTCCGGCGATGCTGGCTGCGGTGATGAAGCACATTCCGACGCTGGCCTTTGAGCCGAATGTTGTTCCGGGATTCGCGAACCGAGTGGTGGCGCGGTTTGTGTCGGGGGCCGCGGTGCATTTTGAAGAGACGGCGAAATATTTTCGTCACGCGGAAGTGACGGGAGTTCCGGTGCGGCAGGCGTTTTTTGAAATTCCGGTAAAGCACGGCGGCGTTCCCACCCTGCTGGTATTTGGCGGGAGCCAGGGGGCGCATGCCATCAACGAGGCGATGATCCGCTGTTTGCCGGAGTTGCAGCGGCAGGCTCCGGGGATTCACATCATTCATCAGACGGGCGAGCGTGACTATAATGACGCGCTGGCGGCATACGCGCCTTTCTCGGGCACGACGGGCGAGTCGGCGCAGGTTTTCAAGTTCATTGAAGACATGCCGGCGGCATTCGCGCAGGCTGATCTGGTGGTGTGCCGTTCGGGCGCGAGCACGGTTGCGGAAATTACCGCGGCGGGAAAGCCCGCGATCTTTGTGCCGTTTCCGCGGGCGGCGGACGATCATCAGCGGGTGAACGCAGAGGCACTGGCGGTCGTTGGAGCGGCGGTGGTAGTGGAAGAGTCGAAGCTGGAGGGAGTCTGGCTGGCCGAGACGATTGCGGCATTGCTTTGCGACGCGCGGCGGTTGCAAGCGATGAGTGAAGCAGCGCGCGGGTTGGCGCATCCGAATGCCGCACGGGATATCGCGAGGCTTGCGGCGCGCGTCGCAGGGATTGAAGAGCGCAGGGACTAGGGGTTAGGGAACAGGGGCAAGCAACCAAGTTCGTTTTGCTGGCCCCTCGCCCCTAAATTTATGTTTGCCAAGATTCAGCAGATACATTTCGTGGGGATTGGCGGGATCGGCATGAGCGGGATTGCCGAGGTGTTGCTGAATCTCGGCTATCGCGTTTCGGGATCGGATCTAAAGAGTTCTGCGGTCACGCAGCGGCTGGCCGGCTTAGGAGCTACTGTTTTTGAAGGGCATCGCTCGGAGAATATTTCCGGAGCCGAAGTGGTGGTGACGAGTTCGGCGATCGCGACGGAGAATCCCGAAGTGCTCGAGGCGCACCGTTTGCACGTGCCGGTGATTCAGCGGGCCGAGATGCTTGCCGAGTTGATGCGGTTGAAGTACGGCATCGCGATCGCCGGGATGCATGGCAAGACGACCACGACTTCGATGGTGGCGGCGGTACTTGCCGGAGGCGGTCTTGATCCGACCGTGGTGGTCGGCGGACGCGTCGATGCGATGGGTTCGAACGCGCGGCTCGGCAAGTCGCAGTATCTTGTCGCCGAGGCCGATGAGAGCGACCGGTCTTTTCTGAAATTGTCCCCAATTTTATCTGTCGTGACCAACATCGACCGCGAGCACATGGATTGCTACCGCAACATGCGGGATGTAAAGAAGACATTCCTCGAATTCATGGATCGCGTTCCGTTCTACGGGATGGTCGTGGTGTGCAATGACGACTCCATGCTGAGGCGGTTGCTGCCGCAGGCGCAGCGGCGCACGGTGACTTACGGGACCAAGCGCGGCTCGGATTTCCTGATCAAAGTGGAAGATTCAGCGCGGCCTAACGCGCAGAGCGATGGCAAACCCTTGAGCCGCTTTCGCGTGAGATATCGAGAGAAGGATTTAGGCGAGTTCACGCTGCATGTTCCGGGACTGCATAACATTCTGAATGCGACGGCGGCGATCGCGGTTGGGGTGGGGCTGGATGTTGCTGTGGAAGCAATCCGTGCAGGACTCGATCAGTTCCGCGGAGTGGACCGGCGGTTCCAGTTGCGCGGGCGCGCGGCGGGCGTGAGCGTGATTGACGATTATGGACATCATCCGACGGAGATTAAGGCAACGCTGGCGGCGGCGCGACAGTGCGGCTTTCGCAAAGTTCACGTAGTTTTCCAGCCACATCGGTACACGCGAACTCGCGATCTGATCGATGATTTCGCCGATGCGTTCGGAGATGCCGATTCGCTACTTGTGCTCGACATCTACGCGGCGAGCGAAAAGCCGATTCAGGGGATCAGCGGGGAAGCGCTGGCGCACACGATTCGCGAGAAAGGTGGGCGTAATGCCCAGTACGCGAGCTCATTCGCGGAAGCGGCCAGTTCGGTTGCTGCCGCGGCGGCTGAAGGGGACATGATTCTCACTCTGGGTGCTGGCAGTGTTTCGCAGCTCGGCCCGATGATTCTGGAGAAGTTGAGGGAGCAAGCAGTCGGAGCTGGGAGCTAATTATGTTGATTGGCGTGGAAGCGCGAACGCGATAGAATAGAAGACATGAGCATAAACATGCTCATGTGCATATCGGAGAGGGATGGCATGAAAACAGCCAGATTACAGGTTCTCACAACGCCGGCGTTCCGCGATTGGCTGCGCAAAGAGGCCCGTATGGCCGGAGTGAGCGTGGGGGAACTGGTCCGCTCACGCTGTGAGCAACGAATTGGCGAGGAAGAGGCCGTGTTGGCGGAGTTGACCGCGCTTCTCCGCAAAGAAGTGTCCGCTACGCGCGCAACCGTGCGGCGTAACCTGGACGAAACGCGTGCGATCCTTAGCGAACTGCGAGCGAGCCGCAAGACAAATTCGGCGGAGCACGGGGCATGAGCGTGTTCAGCGAAGCGGTTGCTGCAGTCCAGTCGGCCTTAAAACTCTCGGACGAATTGCGCCGAACATCGCAGGAGCTTAAGGATGTGGCCGTGGAGTTGCGCGAGCACGACCGCCGCATTACACGGCTCGAAGCGCAGTGGGATACGGCCGCTCTGCTATCGCGCAGGCGCCTGGAGTAAGGTGGATGGCGGCCTTTCGTCGATGCGGCCGCATCTTAGGCGGGAATTTTCCTCCTAGAGGCAGGTTCCTGATCTCCTGATGTGAACCTGCTTTAGAACTTCTTCCGAGCTGAACTCCAGTGCGATGTAAACATCCCAAGGTTCGCACACAAAACTGCCGGGATCTTCGCCGATTTTGATTTCATACGCTTCCATTCGACTTCCGCTGCGCTTGTCCGCAAAGTATTGGACATTGCGCGAGTCGAGATATTTCTTAACCTCATCTTTGGGCGTCCCGAGAGGTAGGTCATGCTGAAATTGGGAAAGAGCCTTGTGATAGGCGGAGTCACGCCTCGACTGCGCCACCTTTGAGCCAGTGAGCCACACCAAAACCAGTACGGTGGCTCCGATGAACGTGAACCGGATCATTTTTTTCATCGAGAGCATTCTACAGTTCCAGGTTCCCACAGCACCTTGCTTCCCGGCGCGGCGGGCGAGAACGCCCGCCGAACGGCCGCCGGGACGGCGGCGCTACCCTGACACGGCGAAACTAACTTCTCGCCGGTTGCGTATCCTCCACTGCTAACGGATTGGGCCGGGGTCCGTCCAATCTGCCAGATGGAGATTCTGGAATGAAAACTACACAGGCATGGGCATGGCTGACCGCCGGAGTGCTGGCGGTGGGATTGAATGGCTTTTATCATGATGGCGGCGCAGTTTGGGCGCATCGCATTGCTGATCAACTGGCTGAAAAAACCGAGGCAGTGGCAGATTTGGCTTCGGAGCAGGTTGAAGGATTCATTGGAACGGCAAACCTGGTAGCTGCGCGGGACGAGACCGCCTCCTGCCGCTTGGCTGCTGCGATGGCGCGCTTCCAGACCAAGTTCGCTCAGGTGCACACCACGATGGCGCACTTTGAAGATATTTCAGCCCGCCGAGAAGTGGCTTTGGCGCGAGTCGAAGCCAGTCGGGCGCGGATTGAAGCGCGAGTTGCCCGTGTGCGAATGGCTCCGGTTGCGTTTGATTCGGTGACTGGTCCGGTTGTGATTTGTCCGCGAGTGCGAGTGAGCGTTCCGCGCATCGAGATTCCCAAGATGCCCGTAATTAAGATTCCGGCTCCGGTGGTGCAGGTCGATCTGCCGGGTAATGGTCCGGTTTAGATTTTTCTCCTCCTGGAAGGGCGGGCGCGGCGAAACTGCCGCGTCCGCTTTTTTGTTTGCGTTTGCAATCGCGCGCTGCCGTCCGGCCAATGGGTTTCCCAGGGGAATTTACGAAATCCAAACAACACATAACTAACGTGAATGCCCCCCCTCTTTCGGGATACGATTTTGTGGGGCCGTACAATCCGTCAGAAGGAGGTTAAGGATGTCAAAAAGAAGATGGAGCTCAGGGCTCGGACCGTAGGGACTTTTTATCGCAACTCGCAATGGCGGTTGCTGGTGTCACGGCAGTCTCAACGTTGCCAACAAACGCCTCAGCGTCGGACACCAATGGCGCAAGCGTATCGTTGCAAAAGCCAATCTCGTGGCGCCTGCTGAAGTCCGACACAAAAAAGAACGGAATGGTCAAAGAGAGCAGCGGCGTCATTGAGCTTACAGGAAGCAACGGAGTCCGCCACGTTTCAGATTGCTATTCACGGCGCGTCGACCGCGATGGCGGCCACGACGATGTGGTGATCATCCGGACCGACCAGTATTCCGGCCCAGCCGACTCATCTCATGTTCGTTCCGCCTCGCGCACCATCCTGACGTCCGTTGAATTTGGGGAGCTTAAAGAAGGAGTGCGCCTGGACAAGGTATCGGTCCAGATTGCCGACGACGCCGGTCGAAAAGGGTTTCCTCCGATGACCGTCAAAGTGCCAGTTCCAAATCCCTATAGCGGGCTCTCGGAGCAGGAATTGCTAGACAAGATCCTCTCAGACAAGCTCGGGTCCAAGTAAAGGCAAGGCGGGAGTCGTTGGCGGTAAAAATTTTTCGAATAGAAGGAGAAACAAAATGGGCGTTGATCCAGCGTGTTATTGGACGTGCGTAGGAATATGCGCGGTCATCACAGAAGGGGCCGGGTTACTAATCTGCATAGCTGGCTGCGAAGCTGCCTGTGCCGTGCTTGACCCAGGCTAGCTCAACTCAACCGACCGCCGGGCGCGCACCCGCGCGCCCAGTGGCGCAAAGGGGCGGGTGGAAAAGCTTAATCCGGACAGCCGCGTCGGTGCTGATGCCTCCTGCGGTTCCTGCCTGTGCAAAAGAACCAACATTTTGTCTATCTCTCGCCGCGAAAAAAAGTTATAGTTTGAAGGCTCAGCGATTCCTCTACGACAACTGAACCTACTGATGGCGCGGAAATCGAGCCCCACCATCTTGCAGGAGGAGTTGTACCCACCCAGCGCTGCGCATTTGCGCGAAGGCGACGCGCGCGAGGATATTGACGACGCGCGTCTGCTCGATCTGGATGCGGATGAGGAATCTCCCTTTTTACGCGGGCAAAAGCGGGTCTCCGCTCGCCGAAGTACTCTTCCGAAAAAAACCGCGAACAATTTGCTCTGGGCTGCCGTGGCGGCCGGCGCGATCTGCATTGCGGGCTTAGGCGCCGCATGGCTGTATCACTACGGCGAGCACTCGTGGCGCTTCCGCGTGGAATCGAGCGACAACATTGAAGTCACGGGCATGCAGAACGTGAGCAAGTCGCAGATCATGGAAGTGATGGGCTCCGACATCGGGCGCAACATCTTTTTCATTCCGCTGGCGCAGCAGAAGGCGCAACTGGAGCAGATTCCATGGGTGGAATCGGCCAGCGTGATGCGCTTCGTTCCCAACCGTCTCAAGGTCGAAATTCATGAGCGCACCCCGGTCGCGTTCGCGCGAGTCGGACCGCGCATGTCGTTGATCGACGCCGGTGGAACGCTGATGGAACTGACGCCGAAACATAAATATTCCTTTCCGGTGATTCTGGGAATGAATCCGGGCGAGCCGCTTTCGACGCGGGCTCCGCGGATGAAAACTTATGCCGAGATGGTGCGCGAACTGGATTCGAGCGGCGGGCGCTATTCGCAGGATCTCAGCGAAGTGGATCTTTCAGATCTGGAAGATGTGAAAGTGCGAGTGAATGACGCTGCGGGAGACGTTCTCGTGCATCTGGGATCGTCCGATTATTTGCGCCGCTACAAAATTTATGTGACGCATGCTCAGGCCTGGCGGCAGCAGTTTCAAAAGCTGGAGTCGGTGGATCTTCGCTATGACAACCAGATCATCGTGAATCCGGATATGCAGCGAACCACGAAGACTGCTGCATTGAGCCCGGTCGCGGCGAAAGCAGCGGCAGCGGCCGGAGTGAAGCCGGCGGCGCTGGTCACTCGTTTACCGCCGCATGACCGTACCTTGCCCAGGCCGGCGTTTGAATTAACGGATAAAAAACTTGATCCGAAGGCTGCTGCAACCGCCAAAAAACCGGCAACTCCTAAAGCCAAGATCAAGCAGGTCAAGAAGGTCGCGGCTAAGGGCAAAGCTGCTGCGAGTTCGAAGAAGGCGGCATCACCAGCGAAGCCTGGAAAATCAGTAGCGGCGAAAAAGCCTTCCGCCGGAAGCGCGGGTTCGAAGCCGAGTGCGGCAGTTGCCAAGACTCAGGCGACTCCGGGGCCGAGCCAGTGAAGATTCGATTTCATAACCGTACAGAGAATTCATTGGGGACTCATAGCTAATGGCGAATCAGCAGGGAAATTTCTTGACAGCGATTGATGTGGGCAGTGCAAAGACGTGCGCGCTCATGGTAGAGGTCGGCGACAACGGCTTGCGCTATCGCGGGCACGGGGTCGCCCCGTCGCGCGGTTCGCGCAAAGGCGTGATCGTAGAGCTGGACAAGGCGGTCGCGGCCATTCAGAAGGCGGTGGAAGCGGCCGAAGATGTGGCGGGTGCGGCGGTGGAGCATGCCATTGTGGGCATCGGGGGAGCGCATATTCGTGGAGTGAATAGCCATGGTGGCATCAGCCTGGGCACGCGTCCGCGTGAGATTGGCCGCGACGAGATCAAGCAGGCAGTTGAGCGGGCGCGGGCAATTCCTCTACCTGCGGATCGCGAAGTTCTGCACTTGTTGCCGCAGGAATTTATTCTCGACGAGCAAGCGGGCGTGCACGATCCTCTGGGCATGATGGCGGCGCGGCTTGAGGTGCGAGTGCATCTGGTGACGGCGGCGACGAGCGCGGCGCAAAACGTGATAACCGCCGTGAATCGCGCCGGCGTCCACGTGGATGACACTGTGTTTGAGCCTCTGGCGGGGGCTGATTCCGTGTTGCGCGCCGATGAACGCGAAATGGGAGTTTGCCTGGCTGACATCGGCGCAGGATCGACCGAACTCGTCGTCTTCCTGCAGGGAGCGGTCGCTTTCACCGGAGTGATTCCCGTAGGTGGCGACCACTTCACCAGCGATTTGTCTGTGGGCATGTGCACCCCGCTGGCGGAGGCGGAAAAAATCAAGAAGGCGCATGGCAATGCGATTGTCACTCTGATTCCCGAAGGGAATGAAGTCGAGGTGCCGTCGGTGGGCGACCGTCCTTCGCGCCTGTTGCAGCAACGGCTGGTGGCGGAAATTCTCGAGCCGCGCGCGCGTGAGTTGTTCGAAATGATGCGCGAAACTCTACGGCAGAACGGCATGTTCGACGCGTGTTTAGCGGGCATCGTATTGAGCGGCGGAGGTTCGCGGCTGCCGGGGATTTTCGATGTGGCCGAGTCGGTGTTGCGGCGTCCAGTGCGGCTGTCGTGGCCGACGCCTTTGGCCAGGATGCCTTCGACTTTGGCTGAGCCGGAATATGCAACCGTGCTCGGCATGGTGCATTACGGGCAAAGAGCGCGCGTCGCGCGCGGTTTTCAGGGAGATCGGTGGGGATCGAGATTGAAGGCGATGTTAGTGGGGTGAGGTAGGAGTAGTGGGTTATGAACAATGTCCGACGGAGGAGAGATGCGTTTCGCTGGTTCCATCGTTGGGCGTTCCTGCTAAGCGTGACTGCCTCACTGGCGGCTGCACAGCAGGGCACTCACGTGGCTTCCAGCGGAGATACAGTGGTTGCCCTTAATTCGGAAGGTTCGAAAGTACGAGTGACAATTAGCACACACGAAGTGAAGAACGGCACTCCCAGCAGACCCGTTGCCCCGAAACACTCATCTTGCACCATGAGCAGGATGCCGTGCAGCGTGGTCGATGGAATGACCGTGAGCGTCAACGCGGAAGCGCTTTTCATTCCACGCTCGGTGTTTTGCGACTTGGCCGACGTGGGCGCGGCCTCGCTTCATACGACGGGCAAGGGATGGGTGCTGACGCTCACAGGGGGAGACGCCTCGGAGAGTTACGGCGTGACGATCGAATTCGATGCGACCGCTGTCCATCGTCGAACGCTGACCGCCGCCGAGGCAGGGCAAAAGCTGCAGGAAACGAACTATTACCGCGTGGTTCTAGGAGATTAGTTCTCGGTTGCAGCGAGAAATATTTTAGAGAGTCCAAAACATAGGGGACAAAATGACAAACGATTCGAGCATTCGCATCAGTTTCAACGAAGAGCCTCTCAACGATGCCAAGATCAAGGTGATCGGCGTGGGCGGCGGGGGTGGAAACGCAGTCAACCGCATGATCGACGCTGGCGTGGAGGGCATTGAGTTCATCGTCGCCAACACCGACTTGCAGGCGCTGCGCTTGTCGCGCGCGCCGGTGAAGCTGCAACTGGGCGTGAAGCTCACGAACGGGCTCGGCGCGGGCGCGAATCCGGAAGTCGGACGCAAGGCCGCGCTCGAAGACTCCGACAAAATTATCGAAGCGCTCGAAGGCGCCGACATGGTCTTCGTGACCACGGGACTCGGCGGCGGCACCGGCACTGGCGCGGCTCCGATCATCGCATCGCTGGCCAGCGAGATGGGAGCGCTCACCGTCGCCGTGGTCACCAAGCCGTTTTCCTTTGAAGGCAAGCGGCGCATGACGCAGGCGGAAAAAGGTATCGCCGAGCTGATGGAATCCGTCGACACGACGATCGTCATCCCTAATGAGAAGCTGCTCGCCGTTGCCGAGAATGCGGGATTTTTCGAATCGTTCCGCATCGCCGACGACATTTTGCGCCAGGGTGTGCAGGGAATTTCTGACATCATCACGATTCCCGGCATCATCAACCGGGACTTCGCCGATGTGAAGACGATCATGGCGCGCATGGGTTATGCCGTGATGGGTACGGCGACGGCGACGGGCGCGAATCGCACTACAGAAGCGGCGCAGCGCGCGATCGCGTCTCCGCTGCTCGAAGCCGGCGCGATCGACGGGGCGCGCGGCATTCTGATCAACATCACCGGTTCGACGTCGCTGAAGCTGGCCGAAGTGCAGCAGGCTTGCATGATCATCCAAAGCGCGGCGCATGAGGACGCCAATATTATTTTCGGCGCGGTTATGGACGAGAAGATGAAGGATTCGGTGAAGATTACAGTGATCGCCACTGGTTTCCGGGAAGTGAGCCGGGCAGGCTTCGATCGGGTAAATCAGCGGCCGATCGAAGTCCACCATTCATTCGCGGCGTCACACGACGACGCCATGGGTTTCCCGAATACGGATTTTCCCGATCCTGTCGGCCCGGCACCGGCGGCATTTGCCGAGCCTTATCATGATTCGTCGCCAGACAGAACCATGGAAGAGCCGAGAATGGCGGAGTCGTCTCCCGTGCCGATGGCTCATTCCAGCGCTGAAGTAATCTCGCTCGACACCATGCGTACCGCGATGGTCGCGAACTTCGAACAGAATGACCTGGACGTTCCAACATTTCTCCGCAAGCGCGGCGAAGTGATGTAAAGGCAGTGGTCGGTGATCAGTGGTCAGCGGTCAGCAAAATAAAGACGCAACAGATTTCTTGCTGGCCCCTGACCCCTGCTTCAAAGAGGAAAACATTTGCGCCAGTGCGCCGTATCTTTTCAGTAACGAGGGGACGGTTACCGGAGGCTCTGGGCCGAAAGTAATTCCCATTTAAGTACTTGTTCCGTAATGGGTTAGATCGAAATTAGCGTTTGCTTCAAGAAAAACTTTGTTATTGCCTCAAACGCTATAAGTCCCGTAATATCGCGAAGATGGGCGAGATCGTCTGCCAGAGCTGGCCACTGGCAGGCTTCTTGCATCGAAGTAGATGGGAAATCCGGCCAAGTAGGGAACAAACAAGTTGGGAACAAATAAGATGTCCAAGTTGGGAACGCGCTGTCTTTGTCTGCTAGTGATGGTGGGGGGACTTTTGTTCGTGCCGGGAATGTGGGCGGCGCACGTCAACCCGCACACGTTGAATCCTCAGAAATCGAAATCTACAAAAGTAAGCGAAAGCCAGCGCACGCGGCGCCGCATGCATCATCTTGCGGCCAGCCGCAGCACTGCTGCGCGAAGCACCACCGCGCACAGCACGGGCGTCCGCAGCACGACTGTCCACAGCACTGCTGCCCACAGTGCGACTGTCCACAGCACAATCACCAACAAGACTACCTTGAGGCGGGCCTCGGCCAGTTCGTCGCAACACCGATATCGCGAACGCTTTTTCATGAGTTCGTTCGCTGAGGGACTCACCGGCGGCGACATCACGGACGGCGAAGACCCGGTCGTTCGCCAGGCAGCCATTGATGCTCTCGGCAATATGAACGGCACAGTGGTGGCGATTGAGCCGACCAGCGGACGCGTACTCGCCATGGTGAATCAAAAGCTGGCGCTCTCAAGCGGCGCGCAGCCATGCTCAACTATCAAGCTCTCGGTGGCGCTGGCGGCCCTGAACGAAGGCGTGGTGTCGAAGGATACTGAAGTTCCACTCGGCGGGCGCAGCCGCATGAATCTTACCGAAGCTCTGGCGCACTCCAACAACGCTTACTTCGAGGCGCTGGGACGCAAGCTGGGATTTGAAAAAGTTGCTTATTATGCTCATCAGTATGGCCTAGGCGAACTGGCTGGCTACGATATTCCGGGCGAAGAGTTAGGGACTTATCCTGAAGAAGTGATTCCGCAGACTCTTGGTGGCGTGGGCAAGATGTGTTCCTTCGGCGAAGGCATTTCGATGACGCCGTTGCAATTGGGCGCGATGGTTTCAGCAATCGCCAACGGGGGCACGCTCTATTACCTGCAACACCCAACGACGCCGGAAGAGATCACGAATTTTCAGCCGCGCATCAAGCGGCAGCTCGATATCGCACCGCTAATCCCGGAAATTTCCGACGGCATGGCAGGCGCGGTGCAATACGGCACGGCGCGCCGCCTCGGGCTCAACTTCAGCGAGGAGTCGATTCTGGGCAAGACCGGGACTTGCTCCCATGCTGGCACTCGCTTCGGCTGGTTCGCCTCCTATGCCAATACCAGCAGCGGACGCATTGTGGTTGTGATTTTCCTGCAAGGCGGCCGGCCTACTTTTGGTCCCAAGGCGGCTGAGATTGCCGGGTTGATGTATCGCAATCTCTACGATCACAACTTTTTCGTCGCAGCCACTCCGCTTGACACCACTGCCTCGCGACCCACGCAGACCACTCCGTAGTCAACGAACGCGATTTGAAGAATGATTCGGAAAAGCCTCTCAGCCGAGAGGCTTTTCGCTTTTGCTGCAAGAGCCTTGCCCAGTTCTAAATCAATGGGCGGAAATTAATTCTCCCTAACATGAAACGGTGAATGCCGCCGATATGCAGTGTAGGAACTCTGGCGGGAGTGCGGCTTTCAGAATTAGGGCCTTGACTGGCCTGTCGCGAATCGCAGGAAGTTGAGCTGGAGGGTCGTAAGCCATAGATGTCAACCATGACCGTACTCAGCGGCAGCTACGATTACCGACTGGTGGCGCTCTCCATCGCGTTAGCGGTGTTCGCATCCTATGCTGCGCTCGATCTGGCGGGACGCGTAACCTCTTCGCGCGGCCGAACGCGCGCCATCTGGCTATGCGCTGGCGCCGCGGCCATGGGCCTGGGGATCTGGGCGATGCATTACGTGGGCATGCTCGCCTTAAGCATGCCGATGCCGGTTTTCTATCATCTTCCCACCGTGCTGCTTTCTTTGCTGGCCGCGATCGCGGCGTCGGCGGTCGCTCTGTTCGTAGTCAGCCGGCCGGCGATGAGCGTATGGCAGGAAATCGCGGGCAGCGTTTTCATGGGCAGCGGGATTGCGGCCATGCATTATATCGGCATGGCGGCCATGCGCTGCTCGGCCGTGATCGTGTACGACCGCAGAATTGTTGCACTGTCGATCGTGCTGGCCATCGCCATCTCTCTGGTCGCTCTGCAACTTGCCTTCCGGTTGCGCGACGAGAAACGCACGACGGTGCGGAAGATAGCAGCGGCGCTGGTCATGGGCAGCGCCATTCCCTTGATGCATTACACCGGGATGTGGGCTGCGACCTTTCACTCTTCTGACGTTGCTATCGATCTCACCCACGCGATAGGTATTTCCGCGATCGGCATTGCAGCCATTAGCGCCAGCAGCTTTCTTGTACTCGGAGTTGTCATTGCTTCATCGTTTTTCGACCGCTTCGTCGCCGGACAGAGGGGCGATCTCGAACTGGCCCAAGAGAGCGAGTTGTATTTCCGGAATATGGCGGAAGCGATTCCGGAGATTATCTGGACTGCCAGCCCTCAGGGCGAAGAGGACTACTTTAATCAGAAATGCTTCGATTACACCGGCAAGACAATCGAACAACTGCGGGGCTCGGCGTGGGAGCAGATTGTTCATCCAGATGATTTGGAAAACTGTCTCTCCGAGTGGCAGAAGGCATTGCGCACCGGCCAATCTTACGACGTTGAGTATCGCCTGCTCGGGAAAGACGGAACTTATCAATGGTTCGTGGGACGGGCCAATCCCATCCGTAATGCCAAGGGAGAGATTATCAAATGGTTCGGAACGTGCACCAACATCGAGAGCCAGAAACAGAACCAGCAAATTCTGGAAGAGCAGATTATGGAACGTACCGAGCAATTAGCCGACGCCAACACCCGATTGCAGGAGGAAATGTCCCAAAAGGACTCCGCCCACAGGGAATTCGATCGACGAAACGAACGAATGATGAAGCAACTCGAAGAACGCACGGAGCGGGCGACCGTGCTGGCGAAAATGGGCGAATTGCTGCAAAGCTGCGTGAGCCTGGACGAAGTGTTCACCACTGCGATGGGCTTTGCTCCCAAGATATTTCCCCGCCTCCGGGGGGCGATGGCACTCTTAAATGCTTCGCGAAACCTGGTCGATGTAATCGGATCCTGGAGCCAGTGCCAGGTTCCGGCCAAGGAGTTCGAGCCCATCGAATGCTGGGCCCTGCGCACCGGGCACACGCATCTGGTAGCGGCAGGCGATTTGACCGCGCGTTGCGCCCACGCTCTGGAAGTGAAGAATTCATACTTGTGCATACCGATCCTGGCGCAGGGCGAAACGCAGGGGCTGATGCACTTTCAGGCCACGGACGAGGAGCCCGAATTGGAGCCATCCGAACTCTCGTTCAAGACAACTTTTGCAGCACAAGTGGGATTGTCCATCGCCAACATACGACTGCGGGAAGCCTTGCGAACCCAATCGGTGCGCGATGCCTTGACCGGCCTCTATAACCGGCGCTATCTGGAAGAATTGTTGGAACGCGAGGTCCGCCGCGCGGCAAGAGCGACGCAATCTCTGGGAGTGCTCATGATCGATCTCGACCACTTCAAGACCTTCAACGATACCTACGGCCACGATGCGGGCGATGCTGTATTGCGCGAAACCGGAGTTTCCCTCACGAGAGGCATTCGCGCGGAGGATTTCGTTTGCCGCTTCGGGGGCGAAGAATTCGTCGTGATCCTGCCCACCGCGAACCTGGATGCCGCGTGTGCCCGTGCCGAGCGACTGCGCCTGAAAATAAAAGAACTCACTGTCATGCACCAGGGCAGGTCGATGGGAATGCTTACAGTTTCGGTTGGCGTGGCGGTGTTTCCGGAGCACGGTTTGTCGCCCAAGGAGTTGATGGCCGGGGCCGATGCTGCCCTCTATGAGGCCAAACGGCGTGGGCGCGATCAGGTCGTGGTGGCAACCTTGAAGAGCGTCGAAGACGTGACCGTGCCGGGCACGGCCGTACCAGCATCTCAAAAATCAATCGCCGGCTGGAGTTAGTCATTCCAGTATGACCTGTCATCCCGAGCAGCGCGAGGGATCCTGGTTCCTGCCTTCTGCCCGGACTGCCGCAGCAGGCAAACACCAAGATCCCTCGCTTCGCTCGGGACGACAGATCATTTAGTATGAACAGGGAAGGCGCTGTTGTCTTACTTGCTCTTGCGCTCGTCGCGCTCGACCACTCCGTCCTTGATATTCACGATGCGGTGAGCGTACTCGGCAATATCATGCTCGTGCGTGACCAGCACAATCGTATTTCCCTCGCTGTGCAGCCGGTCGAACAATGCCATGATCTCGTTTCCGGTAGCTGAATCGAGGTTGCCGGTAGGTTCGTCCGCCAAAATAATGGAAGGCCGATTCACCAACGCCCGTGCCACGGCGACGCGTTGGCGCTGGCCGCCGGAAAGCTCATTGGGTTTGTGCGTCATGCGCGATTCCATGCCGACAGATTTCAACGCGCCCTGGGCGCGCTCGATGCGCTGCGCAGTCGGAACTCCAGCATAGATCAGCGGCAGTTCCACATTATGCAGTGCCGTGGCACGCGCCAGCAGGTTGAAGGTCTGAAACACGAAGCCGATTTCCTTGTTGCGGATGCGTGCCAGTTCATCATCATCCAGTTCGCTGACCAAGTGGCCATTGAGCCAGTATTCGCCTTTGGTGGGCGTGTCGAGGCAGCCGATCAGATTCATCAGCGTTGACTTGCCGGAACCGGAGGGTCCCATGATGGCAACATACTCTCCGCGCTCAATGCGGAGGTTTACTCCGCGCAAGGCATGCACCTGCTGCTCCGACCCCATGTCATAGGTCTTCCACAGATCCACCGCCGCGATCATGCACGACTCGGGCGGCGCTGCTATCACGGGGGAAGGCATGCTGATTACTTCTGCGGTTGCCATTTTTTTCTCCTGCTCCGGTGCCACTGGGTTCTCCGAGCTTGAATTCGAATCCGAGAGCTCCGTTGCTTTTCAAGACTGCCGTTCCAGACCACTGTTAAGACGCGTCTACCAACCTTCGTTCCACATCGAGACCCGCTTTCCCTTGGACGGACGAAGCCCGCGAAGGTTAAGTCTCGTCTTCCTTCTTGGGAGCCGAGTTATCAACTTTCACGCCGCTCCCTGAACGCAGCGTGCGCAAAACCTTGTAGCTGCCGGTGATGACCTCATCGCCCTCTTTCAGGCCACTCAGGACTTCCATATCGCTGCTCCCGGCGACGCCGGTGGTCACAGGCACGAACTCCGCCTTTTTGTTGCGAATGACGAAGACACCAGGTACGTCCTCTTTCTCATCTTTATCCCTGTCCTTGCCTTTAGATGCATCTTTCGACACTGGCGCGGCAGCATGCACGGAGCCAGGGGTAGCTTTCTCCTGCGCCAATTGGGCCTTCGTGCGCATCGACAGAGCCTGAATCGGAATGGTCAGAACGCCATTTCGGGAAGCGGTCGTAATCTTGGCAGTGGTTGAGAGTCCCGGACGCAGATCCTCCGGCGGATCGCTCAACGTCACCACTACTTTGAAGTCTTTGGCTTCTTCGCTGGTGGAAGCCTGCTGAGAAGTGGCAACTCCGGTGGAGCGCACGATCGCATTGTCTCCAATTTCGGAAACCGTGCCGTAAAAGACCTTTTTGGGAATAGCGTCGATCGTCACTTCGGCTGGCTGACCCACCCGGACGTTCACAATGTCAGTCTCATCCACTTTCACCTCGGCGGTGATGACCGACATGTCGGCCAGCGTAAGCAACGTGCTTCCCAACGCGTTCTGAATGCCGATGACCACTGACTCGCCTTCCCGAACCGGCAAGTTGGTGACAACTCCGTCGTAGGGAGCGTCGTAGGTGGTTTTCTGCAGCACATCGGCAACCCGTGTGAGATTCGCTCGCGCTTGCGAGACGTGCTTGTCGGCGGAATCCTTCTGAGCCTTAGCCTGCGCCACGCGCGCCTTGGCCTGCACCAGACCGGAATCCGCAGTGGCCCAAGCATTCTGGCGGCTGTCGAAATCAGATTTCGAGATCAGCCCATCCTTGAAAAGATTTTGCGCGCGATCCCAATCCAATTTGTTGCGGGCGTAGTCAGCCTGCGCGCGCTGCAGATCGGCATCGGAAGTTTTCAGCGCGGCATCGGCCGCGATCGCGTCCGTTTCCGCGGCCTGCACCGAGGCCTGATTCGCGCTCACGTCCGCCGAGGACTGCACGTTTTCCAGTTGCGCCAGCAATTGTCCCTTCTTTACGTGATCCCCTTCCTTTACATAAAGGTGGGTGATCTTCCCATAAGCATTGGCGCCGATGTTGACGTAGGTCTTAGGCTTGATTTCGCCCGAGGCGCTCACCACCGAATATAGGTCCTCTCGCTGCACCTTCCCGGTCTGCACCGTGACCACGTTCTTGCCGCTCTGATAGACCGTGAAGCCGACGATAGCGGCCAACACGACTACCGCGCCAACGCCTATCGCAATTTTTTTCCAGAGTTTCATGTTCCCGTCACCATCCAGGCAGCTGCCGTGGCAAGATTAGCTCTGACCTCAGGCGGTTACTCAAAGATCACCTCGATGATACCTGCCCACCGATCCTCAGTGTGACGGGCCCACATTCGGGGATACGATCCTGTGGGCAGGAAAGTTCCAATTTGAACGAAGTGGCAGATCCGGGGCTATCCGGAGAGTACCGCTGCCTTGTAAACGCAAGATTACAGCAAGCTAAAATTATAGCGTGCGCCTCGCTCCGCTTTGAAAATATTCGATGGCACACCGGGCAACTCCTCAGTGCTCTCGCCGCCTCCAACAAAACGGGTTGTCTCGGGTCTTCAATCTATTCTTTTGATGTGACTTAACCTTGCTTTCGCCCAACTGAGGGCCTAGAATAGAGCGACAGAAGTTTGTCTTGGCAGGAGTCCCTCTCATGGTTCGGGTTGGTTCACGATATCTTTCGTCTGTTTTAGTTCTGGCGGTGGCCGCAGGACTTGCGGTCCCGGTGGGAGCCCAGAGTGACAAGCCGGCTCCTTCCAGCCAGTCAGCAACCCCCGCGCCCGCATCAAACACGCCCGCGGCCGCGACTGATTCTCAGGCGCAACCCGCCGAGCAGGCTGATCCACTCAAACGCCCGGCCTCCGAAAAACAGAAGAAGCAGCAGGGAAAGGCCCTAAAGGTCGAACTCAGCCGGGTCTACAAAAAGTGGCTGAACGAGGATGTAGTCTGGATCATCACCGACCAGGAACGAGCCGCTTTCAAGCAGCTCTCGAACGACGAAGAACGCGACAACTTTATCGAAGCTTTCTGGCAGCGCCGCGATCCCACTCCCGATACCGAAGAAAACGAGTACAAAGAAGAACACTATCGCCGCATCGCCTATGCCAATGAGCATTTTGCGGCGGGCATTCCCGGCTGGAAAACCGACCGCGGTCGAATTTACATCATGTACGGTCCTGCCGATGAAGTTGACTCTCATCCCTCTGGCGGCACCTACGAGCGTCCCATGGATGAAGGCGGTGGCGAGACTTCCACGTTCCCGTTCGAAGATTGGCGCTACCGCTATCTTGAAGGCATTGGGCAGGAAATCATCATCGAGTTCGTCGACTCTTGCATGTGCAACGATTACCACATGACCATCGACCGGTCGGAGAAGGACGCGCTCAAGATGACTCCCAACGCCGGTTTGACTCTGTATGAGTCGATGGGCATGGCCAACAAGTCAAGCCGTATGAATAACGGTTTGGAACAACTGGGACAAGGCCCAGGCACTTCCACCCAGACCGCCAAGCAGTTCGACCGGTTGGAACAATTTGCCAAGCTGCAGACGCCCCCGGCGGTCAAATACAAGGATTTGGAAGAACTCGTCACTACCAAAGTCATCACCAACCTCATGCCCTTCGATGTCCGCACCGACTTTGTGAAGGTCACCGGGGATACGGTGCTGGTTCCGATTACCATCCAGTTGAAGTACCGCGACATTACGTTTGCCAATAAAGATGGCGTGCAGCGCGGCACAGTGAATATCTTTATGCGCGTGACCACGTTGACTGGTCGGATCGTGCAAACTCAGGAAGAGCCGGTGCAGGTGGATGTGCCGGCCGAACTGTTGCCTCGTACTGCGGAGAATTCGGCAGTTTACTGGAAGGCGCTGCCACTGCGTCCCGGACGCTACAAAGTTGATATCGCAGTGAAAGATGTGAACGGCGACCGCAAGGGCGTTTGGAGCCGCGGAATCGTGGTTCCTGAGTACTCCGATGACAAGCTGTCGACTTCTTCGCTCATTGTGGCCGATGTGATGGAGCCGGTGCCGACCAAGGACGTAAGCACAGGCCAGTTCGTAATTGGCCTGAATAAAGTTCGTCCGCGAGTGGCTCCAGCCGACGGCAAGCCCGCCCTGTTCAAGCGGAGTCGCGACCAGAAAGTGAACTTCTGGATTCAGGTCTATAATCTGGGCGTTGACGACAAGACGCACAAGCCATCCGCCACGTTTGAGTACGATATCGTTAACATCGCGACCAATAAAGCAGTGGTTCAGAAGACGGAATCCACTGATACGATGGGCAACATCGGCGAACAGGTTACGCTGCAGAAGTCGATTGCGGCGGCCAACCTGCAGCCCGGCGTATACCGAATCGATATTAAAGTGAACGACAACATCTCCAAGCAGACCATTGATCCTTCAGCGACATTTGCTGTAGAGTAATCGACTGCTTGATTCTCCGGGGGTTGGAGTGAAGCTTCGCCATCTCGGTTCGTGGGCGGTGATATTAGCACTGGCGCTTCCGGCGTGGGCTGGAGAGCGAACGGGTGCCATTTCGGGATACGTGCGCAACGTCTCGGGCACTCCCCAGATGGGCGCGGTCGTTGAGATTGCCGGTTCCGGAGCGCGCAACCTGGTGGTGTTTACCGACGGCGCTGGATTCTTTTCCGTGCCGAGCCTGATTCCGGGGCTGTATTTCGTGAAGGTTTCGGCCCCTTCCTTCCTTTCCGTCGAGCATGAAAAGGTTGGCTTGCAACCCGGCACCAGCATTCGCCTGAACATCACCCTCACAACACTGCTGAATGCGGCACGCGTCGGTCCTCTGCGCGGCACCGCCGATGACGACGACTGGAAGTGGACGCTGCGTTCGGTGGCGAATCGTCCCGTCTTACGTGTGTTTGACGATCCTGCTTCTAGCATGGAACAGCCGCAGCACGATTTGAAGGCCAGCGTTTCGTTCCTGGCCGGTTCAGCCGCAAGCGGCTATGGCAGCGGATCGGACATGAGCACGGCTTTCTCGGTGGAGCGCTCCATTTTCTCCGCCGACCGCGTTGGGGTGAGCGGACATGTTGGCTACGGAGATAATCTTCTTCCGTCCGCCGTCCTGCGTGCCAAGTATTCGCACCGTCTGCTCGATGGCTCCGGGCCCTCGGTTGCGCTGACTATGCGCCGTTTCGCGCCCTCTGATCCCAGCCTGCACTATGCGGCTTTGCAGGCTCTAGCACTCAACACTGCGGATGATTTCGCCATCGACGACGTGCTCGAACTAAGGTTCGGCAGCGAACTGCAGACCATCCAATTTCTTGGGCACGTCAACGCCTTCCGGCCCTACGGCTCCGTTGATCTTCACGCCTCTCCCAACACTCTCGTGGAATACGACTACACCACATCGTTGCCCAATAGCCGGGACGAGAAGGGTTTCGATTCTTCTCCCGCGGACCTGAGCGAAGCCGATCCTCGCGTCAGCATGGTTAACTTTGCTACGCGCCTGGAGCGCGCGCACCACCAGGAACTCAGCCTCTCGCGGCGCATCGGCAAGAATAGCGTCCAGATTGCGGTGTACAGCGACCACGTCGGAAACACTGCACTGATTGGCACTGGCGACGTCACATCCGCAGGAGGCTTCCTGCTGCCTGACGTCTACTCAGGCACGTTTACCTATGCTGGCGACACCCTGCGCGAGCATGGACTGCGGGTTGTGCTCGAGCGCAAGCTTTCTTCCGATCTCACTGCGACTCTGGATTATGCCTGCGGCGACGTCCTAGATCTTTCCAGGCCGGACGTCGAACTGCAAGGCGCTTCGCAGTGGATCACGACTCAAAGCCGCCACGCCCTAGCCGGCAAACTCAGCGGCACGATCCCTCAGACTCACACCCGTTGGATCGCCTCCTATCGATGGGTCAACGGCGAAGCCCTCACTCCGGTGGACATGTTCAACGCCTCCCCGGGTCAAAGCGATCCGTTCCTGAATCTCTTCATCCGCCAGCCGATTCCCACAATGGGCTTCCTGCCTTCCCACATGGAAGCGATCATCGACGTGCGCAACCTTCTGGCTCAAGGCTACGTCCCTGTCATGGGGCAGGACGGCCAGACCGTCTATCTGGTCCAGTCCGCCCGCGCCGTCCGCGGCGGCGTCAGCATCACCTTCTAAACCTGGATTTGTTATAGCTTGTCATCCCGAGCGAAGCGAGGGATCCTGGTGTTCGCTGCCGCCACTTTGCCTCACTCGATCCCCCTTCAGTCACGTTACCTACGAGTTACCGTATTCGTAAAATCTATTGCTTCCATCGAAACTCAATGGTTGACTCTTGGGATAGGGTTTCGATAGTGTGTTCTGTGCGGTTGGGCGTTGCATCTTGTTAGTATGCAAGGAATTGCAGGGCCCCGGATAAAAAAGGCCTGAAGAGCCTGGCCGGCCGCATCAGCAGTCACTCCCTCAAACCCATCGATATCTTAAGGAGCTTTCATGAAAGCGCGCATACTACTAGTGTTTGTGCTTCTGGCCGCAGTCAGCCTCTCCGCACAGACTTTCCGCGGCACCATCCTCGGTACGGTAACCGACCCCTCGGGTGCGGTCCTTCCCGGCGCAAAGGTCACCGTAAAGAATGTGGGTACGGGAACGGAGCGCACCGCAGACACCAGCGCTGACGGCAGCTATGCCCTGCCTGAGTTGCAGATAGGCACTTACACGGTGACCGTGACGCTCGCCGGCTTCCAGACTTTTGTGGCAACCGGCATAACCGTCGATGTCGCCGGCGAACGTCGTGTCGACGCTCCGATGAAGCCGGGCCAAGTCTCGACTAAAGTCGAGGTTTCAGGCGACCTGCTGCCGCAAGTCGAAACTACCTCTGCCGAGCTTGGCGGCACCCTGACCGCCGAGACGATCGAGTCCCTTCCGGTCAACGGACGCGATTATCAGAAGCTGATCTATCTGAATCCAGGAATCGCCGGTTCTCCCGATCAGATCACCGATTCTCCCGGTTCCTACGGAGTCTTCTCCATGAACGGCTCGCGCGGCCGCTCCAATAACTTCCTGCTCGACGGTACCGATATGAATGACGGCTACCGCAACGATCCCGCCATCAACGAAGCTGGGGTGTTCGGCGATCCCGCCACCATCCTGCCACTCGATGCCGTGGCCGAACTGAAAGTAATTTCCAACTACGAGGCTGAATACGGCCGCAACAGCGGCGCTGTGATCAACATCGTCACCAAGAGCGGCACCAACGCCCTGCACGGATCGCTGCTCGAGTATTTCCGCTCCGGCAAGATGGGAGCCCGCAACTACTTCAACTTTGATCCCAGCCCGAAGGCCCCTTTCAACAACAATCAATTCGGCGGAGCTCTCGGTGGCCCGATCGTAAAGGATAGGACTTTCTTCTACGCCGATTATGAAGGGCAGAGTGAGAATGGCGCGCAAGCTGGAACCACCTGTGTGCCCGATCCCGGGCAGATCGCGGCCGACGAGGCGGCCAACGGCGCCCCCAACCCGGTCATCGCCGCGCTCCTCGCTCGCAATCCGTACCCATCCCCGAACATCGCGAGCGCGGCCCCGCAGCCGGGCCAGCTAGGGATTGGAAGCGCATTCGACTATAGCTGTCCCAATGGCCCTAACCTCTCCGATTCCACTAGCTTCTTCAACCGCGTGGACAGTTTTATCGGCAAGGTCGATCACAATTTCAACCAGAATAATTTGCTAGCCGGCCGCTACTATTTTGGCAACAGCCACCAGAGCTTTCCCTTCGCGCAGTTGTCCGGAGGCCTCCTGCCCGGGTTCAATACAATAACGCCCACGCGGGTGCAATTGATCGCGCTCTCTTACACAAAAATAGTCAACTCCAGCCAACTAAACGAAGTCCGTCTCGGGTGGAACCGGTTTGCGGAAGGGTTTTTCGCTGAGGACCAGAGTTTCATACCGAACTCTATTGGTATGGATACGGGCATAACCTCCACTTATAACGGTGGTCTTCCGTCGACCAGCGTTGGCAGTTTCTCGCAGATCGGCGCCACTGACTCTCTCGCAAAAAATCGCGTGGACGCCAACTGGCACTTGGTCGATAACTATTCGTGGAAGTCGGGAAAGCACGATGTAAGGTTCGGCTACGAATTCCGCCGCACCACCATCATGCAGATCTTCGATCACGATTTTCGGGGCTCGCTTGGTTTTTCTGGCCTGACGACCTTCCTGCAAGGCGTTCCCGATGGCGGCGGCAGCCAGATACAAGGCGATACCGAGAGGCACACGTACCAAAACAGCCAGGGCTTGTTTATTCAGGACAGCTTCCGTGTTACCCCTCGCCTGACTCTGAACTACGGCATGCGCTGGGACTACTTCGGCGTAACGGGAGGGAAGAGTGGCGAGTTCTATACGGTCGATTACACCGCCGGCGGCAACAACGTTCCCACCAACCAGCTCTATGGCAAGGACTTGAACAACTTCGCTCCCCGTATTGCCGCAGCTTGGGATGTCACAGGCCAGGGAAAGACGGTTGTTCGCACCGGATGGGGATTGTTCTACGACGCATTCGCTCAGGACATGTTTCTGGGTCACCTGCCCTGGAATTGCATCTTCTGTCCGGGCCCCGCCTATCCCGGCCTCGGGCCAAATGCGCTCGGTGAAGGCAGCCCAACCGGCCTCGCGATTACGCCGGGCGTTCCAATCTATGGAGGATTCGCCCCTGAGGGAGATTTCTTCTTTGTTGATCCGAAGATGCGTACGCCCTACGTCCAGAACTTCAACCTGAATCTTCAGCAACAGTTGGGCGGTAAGACTGTGATTCAGCTCGGTTATGTCGGATCGGTCGGTATTAAGCTCTTCCAGTTCCTGGATATCAATCAGCCCAGTCAGGCGCAGATCACGGCAGCTGACCTCGGCTGCGATTGCATCAACAGCGGCAGCGTGCCGCGCACTGCCGCGCCGAATTTCTACTATCTCAATGAGGAAAAATCGTCCGCCAACTCAAGCTACCATTCGCTGCAGGCCAGCCTGCGCACCAGCGGTTGGCATGGCTTGACTTCAAGCGTCAATTTTGTCTGGTCGCATGCTATCGACGATGCCAGCGACTCGGAGGATTTCGAACCCAACGAGTCGCAGCCGACGAACAGCACAAACCCCGGTGGCGACAAGGGAAATTCCAGCTACGACATTCGCCGCCGCTTCACCTGGAACTTCGTCTACCAATTCCCCAGGATGGGCGGGTCGATGCAGAAGTTGAAGAACGGCTGGGGGCTGGACGGCATCCTCAACCTGCAGGATGGTCAGCCCTGGCATTTGAACTATGAGTTCGAAGGAGACTACTCGGGTTCTGGCGAAGGATTCGATCGTCCAGACCAGATTGCGACTCCGCAATACAATACCAGCAACCCGCTTGACTACATAAACCTGTCGGCCTTCGCCGCGCCCTGCACGTGGAACGCGCTTCAAGACCCAGGCGCAACGGACGAAACCAACTGCGTCCCAGGCACAAGGCACTTCGGCAGCGAAGGACGCAACTCTCTCCACGGCCCCAGTTTCAAGGAGTTCAACTTCTCCGTTTTCAAGGACACAGCTATCACCGAGCGGCTGAAAATGACCCTCCGGGCCGAGTTCTTTAACCTGCTCAATCATCCCAACTTCGTGAATCCGTTCCTGCCTGCTTTTATTGCCGACATCGGTGCGCCGAGCGCCGCCACGGGCGGTTATAGCGCTTCTCAGTATTTCCCGATCAGCGCGACTGCCGACGTAGGCATCGGCAACCCGTTCTTGGGTGGCGGTGGACCACGAGGCTTGCAGTTGGCGGCAATCTTCAAGTTCTAGTCGCAATTCCTGCATCGAAGCCCCTCCCGTTCGCGGGAGGGGCTTCGTTTTTCTTGCTGACTCGCCTCCACCGCCATGTGACTTCCGTCACTAGGTAACCTGATTCCAGCGATGTTAGGCTGCTCTCAGAATCTCCCCCCAAAAGCATCTGTCCCGGAGATCTTGATGCGTCGCTCCATCTGCTATGTCCTCATCGTCGTCGTTGGCGTGTGTTTTTTCGCGCCCATCTTTGCTCATGCCCATCACCTTAAGCAGGCTGATACAGTCGCGCTGCCGATAACCACGTCATCGCCAGAAGCTCGCGCCCTCTACCAGAAAGGCATGGCCGACTACGAGAATCTTTATCTCGAGCGCTGCAACGACGACTGGCGCGCCGCCGTCAAGGCCGATCCGAATCTGGCCGTAGCCTGGGCATGGATCGCCTTCAACGGCAGCAATCCCATGGAAGTAACCGCGGCCCGCGAAAGAGCCAAGGCCCTCGCACCCAAAACCACACTTGGCGAGCAGTTGATGATCGCCTGGATCTCTAAAGTGCAGGAAGGCGACTTCATTGGCGGCATCTCCGCCATGAACGACATGCTCGAAATGTATCCCCACGACAAGCATCTGATTTATCTCGCCGGCAACTGGCTGTTGCTGGAAAATGCCGACGATCAGGCGCAGAAAATTCTAGAGAAAGCGCTGGCCATCGATAAGAAGTTCCCCGCCGCGCTGAACGACCTGGCCTACGTGGCCGCCCGCAACCGGGAGTTTGCCAAAGCATTCGCCGCCATGGATCGTTACGTCGCGCTGCTGCCCAACGAGCCCAATCCACATGACTCCTACGGCGAACTGCTGCGCATGGCAGGAAACTTTGTCGGATCGCTCCAGCATTACCGTGCCGCCTTGAATATCGATCCCGACTTTGTCACCTCCCAGGTTGGTTTGGGAGACACCTACGCTTTAATGGGCAATCAGGAGCAGGCGCGGATTGAATACGACAAGGCCATTCGCCAGGCTCACAATGAAGCCGATCGCCTCGCCTACAGCATGCAGAAAGCAATGACCTGGGTGCGCGACGGCAACTTTGCCGAAGCCGATAACACATTCCAGGAAATTGCCCAGATGGCCCACGCCGGAGATCAAGATCTGCAGGAAGCGCAAGCGTACCGGCATCTTGCCGAGTATCAGACCGACGATAAAGTGGCATTGAAATATATTCAGGATGCCGAGGATTCGCTGCAGCATAGCAACGCGATTTCGAAAGCCGATAAAGATGAAGAGCTTTCCCGCATTCTGCGCAACCGTTCCGTACGCGCTGCGCAAGCCGGCGACTCGGCCTTGGCGGACAGGTCTCTGAAGCAACTCGAAGCCATGGCAGCCGGAAGCCGCAACCGCGTCATCCAGAGTTCCTACAACGGCGCCGCCGGAACTCTGCTCATGGAGCAGGCGAAAACAGATCAGAAGAACTTCGACGAGAAGAAGTTAGGCGAAGCCATCTCCTATCTGGAAGAAGACCAGGACAATCCCTTTACCTTGGAACTGCTGGTGCAGGCCTACTACCAGAGCAATCAGTCCGATAAGCTGGCTCAGGCGGAAGGCCGGCTGCGAGGCACCAACGTTCCCACGATGGAGCAGGCCCTGGTGGTCCCAGCCGCCCGCCTGCGCCGCCCAGAAATGTAAGGCGACGCTGCAGTCTGGTTTTCTTAGCGCACTTTGCGGCCTTCCTTGCGCACTTCGCCGTTAAACGCTTTTGACGTCAACGCATCGCAGTAAGGTGGTCTATACTGTCGAGCGCGAGCGGATAGAGTCTCTGTTTCTATGTCTGACGCAGGCCAAACCAAGCTAGGAGCTAGAAGCTAGAAGCCGGCCCATTAATGCCTTCTAACATCGATCGCCGTTCTCGCGCCAGAGTCGTCGCCAAACTGCCCGTGCGCGTTCGCAGCACTGGGGCGAATGCCGAGTTGAGCGCTCAGACTCGCGACGTCAGCACGAATGGCGTATTCCTTTATACCGATTCCCGAATGGCTGAAGGCTCGGAAGTCGAATTAGTCCTCATTCTGCCTCCAGAACTGACCTCCGGCGAGAAGTGCTGGGTGTGCTGCCATGCCCGTGTCTTGCGTGTGGAGCAGGGCCCCGACAAGCGATTCGGAGTCGCAGCTGAGATCAAGCGCATGGATATACTTCCGGAAATCCCCGCCTAGAGGCAGCATTAGCACTCAGCGTCAGGGAACCTCGGAAGGGCGGTTGAGTGCCAATTGCTAACTGCTAGCTGCCAGCTGTTAATCAGGCCCCCACACGATAGTCCCGAGCCCCGAAGCCTAACCAAATATACCCAGACTCAGGCAAGACTTGCCCGGCTCCCGACAGAATTATCGGAAATTTGTGAAAAATCCCTTCCCCTGGCACCGACCTTGGTGCAATAATAGCGGCCCTGGAATTGCTCTGGCCAAACTCAGGAATCAGGCGGGCCCCGTATGTGGATTGAGAAATTGTCGGACGGCGTGGTGCAAGTGCAAACTCCTATTGGACCGCGCTATCTAATGCCATCATTTCTTCAACGCGTGTATTTTCTCTGGATGTTCCGTAACTTCCCGATCCTTCCGCACGCCGTGCTCAGCAATGGCCAACAGCGCATGGTCGATCGCATGTGTTCCGAGCAGAGGTTCGTTTCCATGGCCTACGCGGATGGCATGGACGATGCCCCCGTAATCGGCACCGTCGAGAAGCGCCCGACCATGAAGACGGGACCAGACTTCCTGCCGCCGCGCCGCCCCGTGACCAGCGAAACCACCGGACTGGCCACAGAAGTCAGGCAACGCTCATAGAAAAATTTCCTCTGGCATGACCACTCTCGCGCGGCGCGTGCTTGAGCCAATCGCCGTATCCAAACCCGCGCCGCGAACTTTCTCCGATCGACGACTCATGACCCAGCTCGCTTCAAGAAATATTTCCTGATTGCTGCCCGGTTCCGGGCGCTGATCAAATTCCTTTTGACGAAATTAGATCACCCCAGCAGCGACCGCGATCACCGACCCTGCCATGGCCCCGCCTCAAAAAGAACCGCGGCTCAACCGCTGCAGGGAACGTTTTTCAAAATGCACCACGACCATCGCGCCTCCGGAGAAGTGTCAGGCACCAAGAGATGTTACAATCACAAACTGTCCCGCTCGGCGAAATTCCCCCGTGGGCGCGTAGCTCAATTGGCAGAGCAACTGACTCTTAATCAGTAGGTTGTAGGTTCGATTCCTACCGCGCTCACCATCTTTCAAGCACTTGGCAATTCACACCGCACTTGGCAATTCATACTGCACTTGGTAGCAACTGCTTGCGAGCCACTTTTTTGGGGATTGGATAAAATCGAGAATCCAGGGTGCCGCCAACGAAATCACCGCTCCGTCGTGATCTCGATTCCAAGGACCCAACTCTTTCAGCGAAAGATGTCGCGGAGTGGTGCAAACCGACGATCGCACGAAGAAATATGTATTCGCAAACCATTCAAGAGAGCAAAGGCGCGATCGGCATCGACTTTGGGACTACCAACAGTTCAATCGCCTTTGCCGGTTGCTCCGACGAGATTCAGCTTGCCAAGTTCCCTTATTTGGGAGCCGCGACTGACGCGTATCGGTCGCTGTTGTATCTCGAGCAGGTCAAGGAAGAAGGCGTGAATGTCCTTAAATCGTGGACGGGCCCGGAAGGTATTGAGCACTACCTTTCCGCCGACGTGAAGGGTCGCCTGATTCAATCGCTCAAATCGTTTCTGAGTAGTCGCACCCTTCACGGCACAGAGGTTTTCGGCCGGCGTTACACACTTGAAGATTTAATCGCGAAAATTCTCAGGGACCTACGGGAAAAGGCGGAGCGTCAGTTCGGGATCAAAATCAGATCAGCGGTAGTCGGAAGACCGGTTCATTTCGTCGGCGCAGAGAATCAGGATGATGACCGCTATGCGGAGGAGCGGCTACGGTTGGCTTTTGAGTCGGCTGGCTATGAGTCGGTGGAGTTTGAGATGGAGCCGGTAGCGGCCGCTCACTATTACGAGTCCACGCTGGACCATGACGAACTCATCCTCATTGGCGATTTCGGCGGAGGCACGAGTGACTTCTCACTAGTTCACGTCGGCCCTACCGTGCGCCGAAGAGGCAGAGTCGCGAGCGACATTGTCGGCAACGCGGGAGTTGGCATTGCGGGCGATTCGTTCGATGCGAAGATCGTCAGGCACCTGGTTTCGCCGGCTCTGGGTGCTGGATCGCAACTGCGGTCGCTGGGCAAGATCCTGCCGGTTCCGAACTGGGTTTACATAAAATTGGAGCGATGGCATCATCTCTCTCTGTTGCGAGGCAGAGATGTGCTGAACATGCTGAAAGGTGTTCACGCGCAGGCGCTTGAACCAGAAAAAATCGGGGCGCTCATTCACTTCATAAAAGAAGACCTGGGATTCCACCTGCATCGCGCCGTGCAAAAAGTGAAATGCGATTTATCGAATCATACGGCGGCCACATTCGAATTTTCGGACGGGTTTGTCGATCTGAAGGCGGCCGTGGAACGGCGATCGTTCGAGGAGTGGATTTCGGAGGAGCTCGGACAAATCGCAGGATGCGTCGATTCTCTTCTTAGTTCTTCCTGCGTTCGGCCTCAAGATGTTGACATGGTCTTTCTGACGGGGGGCTCTTCATTCGTTCCGGCCGTCAGAAGAATTTTTGATGCGCGATTTGGGGAGAGGCGGATACGCGGCGGAAACGAGTTTACATCGGTAGCCCGCGGCTTGGCGCTAAAAGCGATCGACTTGCGCACATCGCCTGCGCATTGAAGAATCTGCGCTCGCTACGGAACTCGCGTCCATTTTCAGCTAAGACCCCGCCTCGTCGCCAAGTGGTCCCGCCCAAAGGCCACGCGTCGGGCGCCGACGGACTCTGAACCGCGGCAGCCATTTTCACAACTTAGCGTCCAAAAGCCTTCCGTTTTCGAACACGCCTTGACGCTGCCCCATGGGTGTCAATGGCTTTTTGGGGGATAAGGCGGCAAATCCGGCGACGACCTGTACCCCCCTACTGGCAGCCGTTTCGGGCTGTAGCGACATCGGCAATAGTGCAAATTTCTTCATCTTGACTAAATCGGTTTGAGCCGCCATAATCCGCCCTCAGCTTGTAAAGACGATGCCGGGCCGAATTTGGCCCTGGACGCCGCGATCCAGGAGGTGACCATTTCTCAGTGATTTTTTCCCAGTGATGCGGGCCTTGTAGTGAAGGCTTAGTTGGTCCGGTTTCCCCCCAACCTGTCGTTGTCCGAACCAAAGGAGCGAAGTTGCAGCGATGAAGAACCATCGCCTGTGTATCACCCTGTTTTTATTGGCCGTAACACTGTCTCCCACGCTCAGCAAGGCTGAGGGACCCGCGTCCTATTGGGTCAACCCCACGACCGGTTCCGATTCCAATGCCGGCACCGCGTCTGCGCCTTTCCAGCACATCGGCCACGCTTGGACTGTCGCGCAAGCCAACAATCTGAATAACGAAGCCACGACGGTGAATCTCGAGGCCGGCACCTATCGCGAGTCTGTCAGCATGAACTCCGAAAAGGGAGCCACAAGCGCGCTGATCACATTTCAGCCGGCTTCCGGCGCTTCTGGCCAAGTCATCTGGAGCGGCGGCACCCTCTACACCGGCTGGACCGCGTACTCCGGCAATAGCAGCATCTACACCCATTCCTGGACCAACGACTACCCGCTCTGCGCTCAAGTCACAGGCTGCACGCAATACTTGCAGCAAGACATCATGCTGCATCAGGAAATGGTGACCGTGAACGGCGCTGTGCTGACGCAGGTTTTATCGTTGACCCAGATGTTGTATCCCGGAATGTTTTACGTGGACAACACCACTTCGACGATCTATGTGTGGCCGCCTTCCGGTACCGACATGGCAACTGCCAGCGTCGACATTCCAACGAAATCATCTCTGCTAGCCATCTACGGAGTTTCCAACCTGGTCTTCGACGGCATCATATTTCAGTACGCCAACTCCTGCCGTTCCAGTGCGGCAGTGCAGATTAACGGCTCCAGTAGCTTCATCACATTCGATTCCGATACCTTCCAGTGGAACAACGGCCAGGGCCTGGCCATCAACAATCCCGCCACCAATATTACTGTGGAGAACAGCGTATCGAATTATAACGGGGACAGCGGCTTTCAAAGTTCTCAGACCCTCAGCAACCAGTGGATCAGCAACGTTGTGGAGGAAAACAATTGGCGCGGCGCGCAAGCTGGCTACTACGGATGCAATGTGGCCGGCCAGCACGTGTGGCTGGCGCACGGAGACACTCTCACCAACGACACGATCGCATGGAACCAGGCCTACGGCATTCACTGGGACACCGATAACCGGAATATTACCGTCACAGGCCTCATCTCCGCCGACAACTTGCTGAGTGGCGTGGTGATCGAAACCAATGAAGGACCGATCAGCCTGTCGGAAAGTTACGTTTGCAATCAGGTTTCGAGCCTCTCAGGAGGCGGGCTGGTTCTGCGCAACTCCGGTTATGACAGCGATTTCAAAGCGGTCACGCCGGGAGTCTCTGTAACCAATAGCTATCTGTACAACAACTATTCATCGCAGCTGGCGGTAACCGGGCAGGCGGGCGGAATCCAGATTACCGATTGGCAGACTGGCAAGGCCTACAACCTGATCACCGGCAATTACACGAATACGGGAAACACCATTGAAGGCGTTGGAAGCGGGCAAGAGGTATTCAGCGACTTTTCGTTGAACGGCTCCGATTGGACGGATTTCCAGACCACGCTGATTTCCAATAACAACGACTGGTGGAATTCCAGCAACACAACCACGCCTTTCGCCGTTCCTGTCCCCGCCGTTGGCACCATGACCGATTTCGCAACCTGGCAGGCCGACACATCGCAGGACCTGATTGGATCGACCTTCAGCGCTCCATCCGGAGATCCTTTCGCTACGTGCAACTCAGTGACCCCGCCCGCCGCCGACTATTGGCTTACCGTCGACAACAACTCTGTCAGCGTGGATCCCACGAGCACAGCTGTCTACAACCTTACCGTGACATCACTCGCGGGTTTTTCCGGAACCGTGAACCTGGCCATCGACGGCATCACCGAGGTTAAAGGACTCACGGCTACATTCAGTCTGAATCCCATCACCGGCGGCTCGGGGACTTCGGTTCTGACCATCACTTCCACCGATGGCACTACTCCTGCCGGCACCTACAGCATCACCGTGATCGCCAACAGCGGCAACCTCACCCGGACCATCACCGTGCAGTTGGTCGTGCCCGGCTCGTCACTTTTGTATTCCACAGTCACCCTGGGTTTTCCTGCAACGTCGGTCGGCACTACCAGTTCAGCCCTCACCGTCACCATTACAAATGAGGGAACCAAGTCAGTGAAGTTCACCAGCTATACCATCGATGCGAGCCAGTTCGCGATTTCCGCGAACACCTGCCCGGTCTCGGGCCACTCGCTGAAGGCCGGCAAGAACTGCACCATATCTGTTACCTTCACGCCCAGTGGCAGCACAGGTTTCACCGGCACTCTCAGCGTTGTAGATGGTGACGTGAACAGTCCCCAGGTCGTGAACCTTTCCGGAGTGGGCACTGCAATACCCAGCGTATTGCTCTCCACGACCAACCTTGTTTTCGGGGATGTCCTGGAAAATAGTTCCAGCACCATGCAGCTCACTCTCACGAACAACGGAACCGGCAATTTGACCATCAACAACATCGCCATCTCCGGCGCCGACAGCGCCATGTTTACTCAGACCAACAACTGCGGGTCGACCGTGCTTCCCAATGGCACCTGTACGTTCAACGTAACCTTTACTCCAACCAATACCATCTTTGACACCTCTACATTGACGATCAGCGACAACGCCGACTCCGGGTTGCAGGCCGTTGCATTAAGCGGCTTTGGAGCGCAGCCCAGAGTCAGTTTCACCCCAGATTTGCTGACCTTCGGCAGCGTGGCGGTGAACTCCAGCAGCGCTCTGACCGACACCGTCACGAACATCGGTTCAGTCGCATTGACCATCACGAAAATTGCGCTCACCGGCAGCAACACCAAGTACTACAAGGAATCGGATAATTGTCCGCGTAGTCCCAAAACGCTCGCCGCTGGCGCCACCTGTGTTGCCACCATCACATTTACGCCCACGATCACAGGCGCGCTGGATTCCACGCTCACTATCACCGACAACGTCTCCACCGGGTCCAGCACGATGAACCTCAACGGCACCGGCAAATATCCCATGCTCAGTTTCACCCCAAATGCCTTATCGTTTGCCGACGTGGCGGTGAACTCGAGCAGCACTTTGACCGATACGATAACGAACACGGGCCTGGTGCCATTGACCATCAGCAAAATCGCCCTGACCGGCAGCAATACTAAGTACTACAAGAAATCGGACAACTGCCCGCGCAGCCCCAGCACTCTAGCCGCAGGAGCCACCTGCGTTGTGACCATCACTTTTACTCCTACTGTCACCGGTGCGCTGGATTCCACGCTCACCATCACCGACAATACCTCTGCGGGCACCAACACACTTAGCCTCAAAGGCACAGGCAAGTACCCCACCGTCAGCTTCACCCCGGCTAGCCTCGCTTTCGGCAGCGTGGCTCTCAACACCACGGTCTCACTCAGCGATACGGTCACAAATACGAGTGCCGTGTCGTTGACCATCAGTAAAATCGCGCTCACCGGCAGCAACACTCAGTACTACACCGAGTCGGATAATTGCCCGCGCAGCCCCAGCACCTTGGCTGCGGGTTCCAGCTGCGTTGCTACCGTTACCTTTACTCCCACGGTGAGTGGTTCGCTCAATTCCACGCTGACCATCACGGACAACACCTCTGCGGGTTCTAGTACGCTAAGCCTGACCGGCAAAGGCAAATAACAATCCGAATGGTGGTTTGGTGAATCTAATGCAGCATGCGAGTACGAAGAGAATTAATCGGCTTCATCACAGTGTTTCAGTCCGTTCTTTTCCTGATCCATTACTTCCTCTATAAGACTTGGACCTTTTCTTCTGCAGGGGGCGAAGTCCGCGGAACATTCTGGATCAGAGTTGTTTTGGGTTGCTTGTCAGTAAGCTTTGTTGCCGCTTCACTACTGGCCTTTCGATATACGAATGCCGCACTACGCACGTTTTACAGGGCTGCTGCGGTTTGGATAGGTGTGGGAAGCTTTCTTGTAATCGCGGCCGTTTTTTCCTGGATTATCCTCGGAGTCGCGCGGCTGGCGGGGCTCAACATCAACTTCCATAGGATCGTGGAGTTGCTGTTCGGTGTTGCGGCAATCGCCGGAATCTATGGAGTTTTCAATGCCGGCTGGACGCGGATCACGCGAACTACAGTGCGGCTTGCGAACTTGCCGGAAGCGTGGCGCTGGCGAACCGCGGCTTTAATCAGCGATGTTCACCTTGGGCACGTGCGCAATGGCAGTTTTCTGCGGCGCTTGGTCGCGAAGGTTTTAAGAGAAGAGCCGGACGCGATTTTTCTTGCTGGCGATTTGTATGATGGCACGGCCATCGACGAGCGGCGAGCCGCAGAACCGTTGAATAAACTTGTGGCGCCACAGGGCGTATATTTTGTCGCGGGAAATCATGAGCAGTTTGGAGACGACAGCAAATATCTGAATGCCATCGCGGCCGCCGGAGTGCGCGTGCTTACTAACGAGAAGGTTGAAGTGGACGGTTTGCAGATTATTGGCGTTCCCTACCGCAACGCAACGAGGAATGGCCAGCTTGCGTCGGTGCTGCATGCGATCGGCCTGGACCGCGACCGCGCGAGTATTCTGTTGGTGCATGCGCCTGACCATCCGGAGATCGCGGAGGCCGCCGGCGTCTCACTGCAGCTCTCTGGGCATACTCACCTCGGGCAGTTCTTACCTTGGAGTTGGATGGCGCGTCGGATTTACCGCCAGTTCGTTTACGGCTTGAGCCGGATCGGAAAGATGCAGGTTTTCACTTCGAGCGGAGCAGGAACCTGGGGACCGCCGCTGCGGCTGGGATCGAATCCCGAGATTGTAATGCTTCAGTTCGAGTAGGATCGACTAGGAAAATCACCGAATCCCCGCTTTTGGCCTGAACCGCGCCTCGATAAAGAACAGTATTGAGAGTAGGGCCGGCACGTGACACAATTTGGACGTGTAATGCGGGAAGAGAGAGAGTTGCACGGATGCGGCCTACTAACAAGTTCTCTGTACAGAGTAAAATGAGGGAGGGGCCGTGGGTTCGGCGCGGGCGCAGGCCGATGCTTTTGTTGGCGGGTGTGTGCCTTTGCTTTTCATGCGCGGGTTGGGCGCAGACGTCGAATTCTCCGAATAACGACTCAAACAAATCCTGGACGGCCACGACGGATATTAATTCAGACGCGGGAAATCCCACTCGCACATTCGAAAGTCATACGCAGAACGGCGATCGTACGGTTGACGTGCGGTCGCTGCAAACGCGCGGACCCGACGGGGACTTCCAACCTTATCAGGACATCGAAACCGAGACAGTGCACGTCAACTCGACGACCACGAAGACCACAACTCGCACGTTTGTGCGTGATAGCAGCGGAGCGAAAACCTTGTTTCAAGTCACAGCGGAAGAAAAGCATACTCTTCCGGGCGGCGACTCGAAGGTAGTGCGCACCACCTCGAATCCAGATGCGAACGGCAACCCGCAGGTGGTGCAGCGCGAAGTTCAGGAGAAGCACAAGATCAGTTCGAACTTAGAAGAGACGAAAACCACGGTGATGCTCCCCGACATCAACGGCGGATTGTCCCCTGCCACGCAAACGCTGGAGCGCCAGAAACGCAGCGGCGATACGGTTGAGATTCAAAAGACAACCCTGCTCTCCGATGGCACCGGCGGCTGGCAGGTCGGCGAGACGCGGCAGTCCACGGTGAGGGACGAGGGTAAGAATCACAGCAAAGAAGAGCGAGTGTCGCGCCCCGACGGCGAAGGCCAGCTGAAAGAAACCACGCACACTGTTGCCAAGGAATCTGAAGACGCCGCGGGACAGAAGCGCAACTCCGAGGAAACTTATTCAGTCGACGTTCCAGGAGCGGGCCGGGATGGCGATCTGCACCTGGTTCAGCGAGTCACCACCACTCAGCGCTCAGGTGCAGGCAATCAACAAACCACCGAAGTCGTGGAGAAGCCTGACGCCGGCGCTCCCGCCGCCGGACTACAGGTGACCACAGTAAACATCGATACCGTGCGCGCGGGCGCCTCCGGGGCGCAGGCCACGCGAACGATTCAAATGCGCGATGCTAACGGGAATCTGGGTGTGGTCTCAGTGGACCTGTCGAAGTCAAACAAGGCACAAGCCGTAGAAGTTCAGATTGCGCCCGCCAAGCCGGCACCTGCCAAGCCGAAATAAATCGCCAGTTAGAAATATTCAGCTTTAGCCGAATTAATCGCTAGCCTCTTTCAGGAATAACTGAAGCGGTGCCCAGATTGCCGACTTACTTCACCGGCGGCAGATACGGAACGTACCGCGCGAACAGCCAGCACAGGAAGAACACGACCGGGATGTGAACCATCAGTTGCAGCACTCCGTATCCCACGATGTCGCGCGCCTTCAATCTCAAAATGCCGAGCAGAGGCAGCATCCAGAAAGGGTTCACCAGATTGGGCAGCGCTTCCGACGCGTTGTAAATTTGCACCACCCAGCCGAGATGTACTTGGTGCAAGTTCGCAGCCTGCAACACATATGGCGCTTCGATAACCCACTTACTGCCGCCAGATGGAATGAAAACGCCCAGCACCGCCGAATACATTGCTACCAGCAATGGATAAGTCCCATGCGTGCTGACCGAGGCGAAAAGGTGCGCTAACGCATCTGCAATCCCTGTTCCAACAATCATGCCAAAGATCACAGCATAAAACGGAAACTGGATGATCACGCCGCCGGTGGCAGGAATACATTCGGCGACGGCACGCATGAAGCGCCTCGGGCGCCAGTGCAGCAAAAGCCCAACCGTGATGAAAATGAGGTTGTAATTGTTCAGGTCGAGCGCGGCCAGTACGCCTTGCGGTGACGTGCGGAAAACGTCTACCAGGTAATAGCACAGCAGCGCCGCGACTAACACCGTCAGCAGCGGACTGTACTCCAGCCACTCGCCGGGTTTGCTTCTTTCCTCCAGACTCGATCGAATCGGTTCGTACTGAATGCCATAAGATTCGGCGGTGCGGGCATTTTCCTGCGACGGCGTGGACAAGTATGCAATCAGCACCGAGAGCACAATGAGGATTGCCGTCATCACAAGGCTTGGCCATAAGAAAAGAGTTTGGGTGAGAGGAATCAGGCCGCTAATGCTGAACAATGTCGGCGGGACGGAAGATTTGGTCGCCATCATCATGGCAGCCGAAGACGACAGCCCCATCGCCCACACTGCTCCCAGACCGAGATAGGCTGCGGCACCGGCGGCTCGATAGTCCATCCCTTTGACGCGATGAGCCAGCTCGCGAACGAACAGTCCGCTGAAAATCAGGCTCAATCCCCAGGAGATCAGCGATGTGAGCATGGAAAACAATGCGACCATCGCGACCGCTCCCCGCGGCGTTTTAGGAATTCCAGCCAAGGCTCGGATGGCGCGATAAACGATTGGCGTCGAGGCGACGACATAGCCTCCGACGATGATCATCACCATCTGCATGGTGAACGGGACCAGAGTCCAGAAGTTTTTCCCGCCCTGAATGGCCAGCTTGGCGGGGCTTTGATGAAGCAAGAGCCCGACGACGAAGACGACCACGACTCCCAGCAGCGCGAAAACCAGCGGATCGGGGAACCATCGTTCGCTCCAGCGGGCGAGACCGAGGCCAAAGCGGACAAGTCCTTGCTCCTGAACTACCTCGTGCTTCTCACTCTCCTTTTCATCGGGCATGTGCATACTCGATCCTTTCCGTTCGCCAGTCGTCTGTGCCCGACATTGTAGCGTGAATTTTCCGCCACGCAAGCCGTTGTGCCGGATTCCACGACTGGTGTACGATGCGTGCGATTGGCTTGGTCAGAATTGGCGGCTACTGCCCGGTTGGAGAGACTCATGAACACCTTCCCGGTTTTGCTGGGCGCGCTGTGCGTGTATGCCCTTGCCTACCGTTACTACAGTGCGTTCATTGCCGCGAAAGCGCTCGCGCTCGACGATCGCCGAACGACTCCGGCGCACGCTTACCCGGATGGGCACAATTACGTCGCGTCGCCAAGATGGGTGCTCTTTGGACACCACTTCGCGGCGATCGCGGGCGCGGGCCCGCTAGTGGGGCCGACTCTGGCGGCGCAGTTTGGATTCGCCCCCGGTTTTCTCTGGATATTAATCGGCGCCGTACTCGCCGGATGCGTGCAGGATTTTACCGTGCTGGTTGCTTCTGTGCGTCATCGCGGACGTTCGCTGGCAGATATTGCCCGTACCGAAATCAGTCCATTCGCCGGCTTGGTGGCGATGATCGCGGTGCTCTTTATTTTGCTGGTGACGCTGGCCGGGCTCGGCATCGTCGTCGTCAACGCTCTTTCCAATAGCCCATGGGGAGTCTTCACCATCGGCATGACGATCCCCATCGCCGTCGTCATGGGATGGTGGATGTTCAAGAGCCATGCGGGAAAGATCACCGTGACCGGGCCCAGCATTTTTGGGGTCGTGCTCTTGATCGGCAGCGTGATTGGCGGACATTGGATCGCGCAGAGCGGATTCGCCGGGGCGCTCACTTTTACGCCTCATCAGATCACGTTCCTCATGGGGATTTATGGTTTGGTCGCATCCGTTCTTCCGGTTTGGCTGGTTCTGGAACCGCGCGACTATCTCTCGACCTACGTTAAGCTGGGCACGATCGCCGTGCTGATTATCGGCGTATTCGTGGTTCATCCCAACATTCAATTCCCGAATTTCACGTCGTTCGTTCATGGGGGCGGGCCGATCATCAAAGGAACTCTGTTTCCATTTCTCTTCGTGACTATTGCCTGCGGTGCGATCTCAGGCTTCCACTCTCTGGTCTCCTCAGGCACCACGCCCAAGATGCTGGACAAAGAAACAGACGCTCGCTTTATTGGATACGGCGCCATGATTGCTGAATCGCTGGTGGGCGTGCTGGCGCTGATTGCGGCGTGTTCGATGTATCCGGGCGACTACTTTGCCATCAATACTACGCCGGCAGTCTTCAGCCATCTGGGTTTGAGCACGGTGAATCTGGAGATGTTCTCGCGCGAAGTGGGAGAGACACTGGCAGGACGCACGGGGGGCGCGGTTTCGTTGGCAGTCGGCATGGCGCAAATTTTTCGCGGCCTGCCCGGCATGGATCGCCTGATGGGCTACTGGTATCACTACGCCATCATGTTTGAAGCGCTTTTCATTCTGACGACGGTGGATACGGGAACCCGCGTGGCTCGCTACGTTTTGCAGGAACTGATGGGCAAAGTGCACAAGCCGTTCGGCAACAGCGCGTGGTTGCCCGGGAATCTGATCACCAGTTTTTTTGTCGTCATGGGCTGGGGATTTCTGATCTATACCGGAAATATTTCCACGCTGTGGCCGTTGTTTGGAACCGGAAATCAGCTGCTTGCGACGATAGCGCTCGCGGTGACGACGACCTTCTTGATCAACATGGGCAAGCAGAAGTATGCATGGATCACGTTTGTTCCGATGTGCTTTGTGGGCGTGACCACGCTTACCGCGGGAGTGTTGTCGATCAAGAATATTTTTTGGCCGTTAACCTCGAAGCCCGGCCAGGTATTTACCGGCTACTTGGATTCAGTGCTTATGTCCATCTTCATCCTGGGAGTGATTCTCGTGGTGTTCGATGCAGTGCGGCGCTGGATTGCGGTGGCAAATGGCGCACCCGCGCCGGTTGAGGCTTTCGGTCCTCCGCTGACCGCAACGGGCGAAGTGAAGATGGGCTGCTGCTAGACGAGAGCACGTCGCGAATGCCGAAGAGACCACTGCGAAACCGAGTCGATCAGATCGCCAGCTTTCGGCTGCGGCGGCATCATTTGCTGGATGAGCCTCCCGCCGACGCGGTCACGATCTGCCGCGACATGTGCGGAGTGCAGGCGCAGGTCATGGGGCCGGCGCGCCTTCAGCTTTGGACTCGCAATCATGCGCTGACGCGCGCTGGAATAGAAGATGCTCTCTGGAAATCCCGCACTCTGTTAAAGACTTCGCTGATGCGGCAAACACTGCATCTCATCCCAACCGACGAATTCCCGCTCTACATTGCCGCGCTCAGGCCAAGCCGCTTCGCCCAGGCGATGCGCGTTATGGATAGATGCGGCATTACGCGCGATGAGAGCGCAGCAATCATCCCTCAAATTATGGAGACGCTTTCTGCCGGGCCACTGAGCCGGCCTGCCATCGCCGCCGCCATTCGTCCCAAAGCCAGCAAGGCAGTGCGTTTTTGGATGGAGAACTCCTGGAGCTTGGTTCGACTTCCGATCGCCGAGGGGCTGATCTGTTACGGCCGAGGCGAAGGCAACGCAATCGTTTTTATCCGCACGGATCACTGGCTGCCCAAGCTGAAGCTCAAACTAATGTCTGCGACGGAAGCGCAGTGCGCTCTCTTCCGAAAATATTTGCGCGCCTATGGTCCCGCGACGCTGCATGACTTTTCCCACTGGGCGGGTATTCCCATGCAAGAGGTGAAGCCGCTGCGTGCTCTCTTAGACGCAGAACTGGCAGAGATTGCCGGCGACAAGAAGAATTCTTTTTTGCTTCGCGAAGATGTTGAGGTTCTCAACAGCAGCCCTGCGGTGAAAGGTTCGATTCGTCTGCTGCCGAATTTCGATTCCTACCTACTCGCCCATCGCGAGAAAGATCACCTGCTCAGCGCGAAGCACTACAAGCGCGTCTACCGCAACCAAGGCTGGATCTCGCCCGTTGTGCTCATCGATGGCGCAGTCGCCGGTGTGTGGTCGTACAAACCTCAAGGCAAGCGGCTCTCTGTGGAGATCGAGCCGTTCGGCAAGCTTTCGAAGACAGAGCGAGCGGGGATTGATCACGAAGCCCAAGGTCTCGCCAGTTTCTTCGAGAGCGACCTGGAGCTTCGCTTCATTTAAGACCAACTACCTCTGTATAACTCCGCATCCTCCGCGGAAGTTCTCAGCGATCTCCGCGTTTAAGATTTATAGACACTCGGTCAGTCGCAAACCTCGAATCGCGGAGTTCACGGAGAACTTCCGCGGAGAACGGGCGCGGAGAACGCCGAGACGTCGCGTGCCGATTTGCTTTTGTCGCCCAGCCATACGAGGATATGAATGAATGATCGTGAACTTTGCGGAGCGGGCGCACAACCACAACTGGGAACTCGACCCGGTCACGCGATCTCTGCTCGACACTGACTTCTACAAACTGTTGATGCTGCAGTTCATCTGGAAGCATTACCCGAAAACGCGAGTGCAGTTCACACTCTACAACCGCTCGTCCACCGGCCCAGTAGACACTTTCGCGCACGAAGAACTCGTCGAGCAACTCGATCACGCGCGCAACGTGCGCTTTCGCAGATCTGAACTCGTCTGGCTGGCCGGCAACACGTTCTACGGACGCCGCGGAATCTTTGAGCCTGCGTTTCTGGAATGGCTGGAACGAGACTTCCGGTTGTCCGACTACGAGCTGTCCGTAAAGGACGGCCGCTTTCATCTATCCTTCGACGGCCTCTGGACCGACACCACCATGTGGGAGCTGTATTCGCTTTCCATCATCAACGAGTTGCGCACCCGGGCGAATCTGAAAAAGCTGAGCGAGTTCGGCCTTGACATCCTCTACGCCAAGGCGAAGACCAAGCTGTGGGATAAGATCGAGCGCCTGCGCGGCGTCCCTCATCTCAGCGTGGCCGACTTCGGAACCCGCCGCCGTCACAGTTTTCTCTGGCAGGAATATGTAGTCGAGGCGATGGCAGCGAACCTTGGCAGCGGCTTCACCGGAACCTCGAATGCCTTCCTCGCTCACAAGCACGACCTGGAGGCGATCGGAACTAATGCGCATGAGATTCCCATGGTGCTCGCCGCGCTGGCTCCCCCGAATGATGACGAGGCGCTGAAGGCTTCTCAATACCACGTGCTCGAGATGTGGCAGCAAACGTTCGAAGGAGCGCTGCGCATCATGCTGCCCGATACGTTCGGCACGACGCAATTTCTCGAAGGCGCGCCCGACTGGGCCGCCGATTGGACCGGGCAGCGCATCGATAGCAAGGATCCTTACATAGCCGGAGATGAATATATCGCGTGGTTGCGGGCGCTCGGCCGCGACCCGAAAGACAAACTCATCATTGCGTCCGACGCGCTTGATATCGACGAGATTCTAGGACTGCATGCCTATTTCGGCGGAACTCTAGCGAGCGGAGTTACGGTCAAGGGTTTCCGCAACGCAGCCGATTTCGATGACCGACGCAAGTGGATTCCCGGCCGCCGCATTCGTTTCAGCGCAGGATGGGGTACGCTGCTCACCAACGATTTTCGCGGCTGCGATCCCAGCGGCAACGGCGGCTTCGATCCCATCAGCCTGATCAGCAAAGTGTCGAGCGTCGAAGGCCGGCCGGCGGTGAAGCTCTCCGATAATTATGCGAAAGCACTCGGCCCGCCTGCCGAAATCGAGCGCTACCGCCGCGTATTCGGCACCGCCGGCGTTGCCAACATTCCGGTTATCGCGTAATGATCGCATAATGCCTATGCCAATAAGGTAAACGGCTTAGGTTGTTTAAGAAGGCACCACCCGTTCGTGCCGCCATATGGCACGGTCGAGCCATATACGACTTTGGGGTCATGGGATAGTCTTCCTCTTGAGCAGCACTTGGGGGAGGGCTGATCAACATACGCTCCGTGACTCAAACTGAGTCTGGGGCGTTTTGTTTTGCCCCAAAAACGCTCTTGACGTGAAAGGGCGTGTCTTCATCGCACGCAAGGGTTAGGGTCAACCGTCCGGCCGCAACAGATTTGTATCAGGGCACGGCTTCAGCCGTGCCGCCTCGATCTCCAAGAAAATCAGGGCTTTAGCCACCGAGCGCGCCTCAAAGCATCACGATCCGCCGTATAATCGCCTTTCCTATGCGACCCTCGCTTCCCGTTTGGCTTCTTTCTGTCTGTTTTGGATTAAGCCTAACGGGGATCCTTCCGGCACAGATTGCTCCACCCAAAGCTCCGTCGAGTTCGCCGAAAGAAAAATCGAAACCCCTGCCGCAGTTCGAAGACCTCGCGCAGAAAGCTGGCCTCACAGTTCCGCACATTTCTTCTCCCGATAAAAAATACATCGTCGAATCGATGAGCGGCGGCGTCGGGCTGATCGATTGCGACAACGACGGCAAGCTCGACATCATCACGGTCAACGGTTCCACAGTGCAGCGCTATCGCGCGGGCGGCGATCTGATGATCACGCTCTATCATCAGGATAGCGACCCGAAGAATACTGATCTTAAGAATAACGAAATCCACTTCACCGACATCACCAGCGCCGCGGGACTGACTCACAAAGGCTGGGGCATGGGCGTGGCCGTAGCCGATTACGACAACGACGGCTTGCAGGATATTTACGTCACCGGCTACGGCGGCAACGCGCTCTATCACAACCTGGGCAACTGCAAGTTTGAAGACGTAACCGAAAAGGCCGGAGTAGGCACCAGCGGATTCAGCACCGGCGCCGCCTGGGCCGATTACGACCGCGACGGCCGCGTCGATCTTTTTGTCTCGCGTTACGTTCACGTCGATATCGACAACCTGCCGCAGTTCGGCAACGATCCGCGCTTCTGCCGCTTCAAGGGAGTGCTAGTGCAGTGCGGACCGTGGGGCATGCCCGGGGAATCGGACCTGCTGTTTCACAATAAGGGCGATGGCACTTTCGAAGAAGTTTCGAAGAAGGCGGGCGTGGACGATCCGCATCATTACTACGGCTTGGGCGCGACCTGGGGCGATTACGACAACGACGGCTGGCCCGATCTTTATGTGGCCAACGATGCCGGCCCGAATTTCCTATACCGCAACAAGCACGACGGAACCTTTGAAGATGTCGGCCTGCTCGATGGCGTCGCGCTCAGCGGTGACGGCATGGAGCAAGGCTCGATGGGAGTCGACTGGGGCGACTATCTTCACGAAGGCCGCCTGTCGATGATCGTCACGAACTTCGTGGAGCAAGGCTCGACCCTCTATCACAACCTGGGCAAAGACAACTTCGCCGATGTCAGCGTGCGTGCCAAGCTGATGAAGCCGACCTATCCTTTCGTAGGTTGGGGAACGGCGTTTTTCGATATGGATAATGACGGCTGGCTCGATCTCTTCGTCGCCAACGGCCACGTCTATCCCCAGGTGGATACGATTCCCGGCGGCACGCCCTACCGGCAACCGATGCTGCTCTTCCGCAACCATCGCGACGGAACCTTTGAGGACGTGTCGCAAACGTTGGCGAACATGCCCCTGCAATCAAGGCGGGGCGCAGCTTTCGGAGACATCAACAACGATGGCAACATCGACATAGTCGTGCTGAACGTAGGCGAGCCGCCATCGCTATTAATGAATCGCAATGTCAGCACGAATCACCGCGTGCTGTTCAAGCTGGTAGGAACGAAAAGCAACAAAGCCGCAATCGGCGCGCGAGTCACGGTGAAGGCAGGAACGTTTGTGCAGATCGACGAAGTGCGCGGCGGCGCAAGCTACCTCTCGCAGAACGATTTGCGGTTGCATTTCGGGTTGGCCGCGAACGACAAGATGAGCGAAGTAAGCATTCGCTGGCCGAATGGAGAAACGGAAATCCTGCGCGACCTGCCTGCGGATTTTATTTACACAATAGTCGAGGGTTCGGGAATTCAGCAGAGAGTGGCGCTGCCGCCGCTGCCGAGAAATGGAGTCAATAAGTGAAATGATGACGTTATTTCACCAGCCGGGACTTCCGCTATACGATAGCGCCATGCTGCTTCGCTTGAGTGGGGTTGTCGCTGTGCTAGCCACAGTGCTCGCATCCGTTTCATGCGAACGGCATCGGATTCCACCGCCTGATACAGTGGTTGTGCGCGTATATCGTGATCGGGAATCCGACTTCGCACGCCAACTCGACCGCAAACTTTATGAGTTCACCAGCGAACACCACACGACCAGGTCGGGGAAGTGGATATTTATTGCAACGGTGGAACCGCACCATTACGCGGAGGAACTTGGTGGAAAGGTCGCGACCATTAAGCCGCAGTTGGTCGTGCTGGACCAACCAAGAGATGCTAGTCTCATCAGGGGAATGGATGTGAATATCACGCGGGCAATCAGTGCCTGCGGTGCGAATCGAATGTGCCCGACCTTCATTCCGTCTTGGGTATCAGGTGAGCAACTGGAAGCCGCAAAGCAAGTTCTCGACGCCATCTCAGCAGAGTCTCACTGAGGCGATCAGGCAGATAGCGCTCGCGGTGAGTCGCCGGGTCGCCATACGCAATCCCCAGCTGTTTCTGGATTTCCTCCAGCGGCACGCCCTTCGTCTCTGGAACCATGGTCTTCACCCAAATGAGTTGCAGAACCATCATGCCGGTGAAGAACAAGAAAACGTAACCGGTCGGGAACTTGGTGACCATCGCCAGGAAGAAAGTGGTGAGCAAGGCGGCAAAGATCCAGTGAGTGGAGCTGCCGAGCGTCTGACCTTCCGTGCGATGACGATTGGGAAATATTTGGGAGACGAGAAGTCGGCGCTCGCCTGGTAAGACCAAGATTCCTCCGCCCCTCGCTTTCGCTTGGGGGTCGGAATGACAACCATTTGGTGAGAACCGAGCACTGGGTACAAGGTCCTAGGTACTGCCTTTCGTCAGCGGATATCCCTTCTCGCGCCAGTCTCGAATGCCGCCGTCCATCGAAATCACATTCGTGTAGCCCATCTTCTGCAGATTGTCGGCGGCCAGTGCCGAACGAAATCCGCCGCCGCAGTAAAGCACTATCTCCGCATTGAGATCCGGCACGCGCGCCTCGATGTCACGCTCAATAATGCCTTTGCCCAGGTGCATCGCGCCCGGCAGATGATCCTTAGCGAATTCGCTCTCTTCGCGCACGTCCACCAGGACGAACTTTGCACCGTGATCCATCTTCTCCTTCACTTCTTCGACATTGGTTTCGCGCACTCGCTTCTTGGCGTCGTCCACAATCTTCAAAAAGCGCGGAGGATGTTGCTGGGCCATTAAGACTCCTTTAGAAGGTCAGTCGATCAACATCCTACCATCGATGAAGCGGGCTTCGGGCCTCGCCTTTCGGGCTTCGGCTTATACCGTGCGAAGCTGAGTTCGTTGTTCCAATCGAAGCCCGAAGCCCGAATTCTCATTTAGCATGAACGGGTGACGAAGCCAGAAAAAATCCGGCACATCGGTCTGGCCCGCGCCCTGTCGAAGGCGGGATATTGTTCGCGGTCCCGCGCTGCGGAACTCATTCGCGGCGGTCGTGTCAGCTTGAACGGGGAAATCCGGCACGATCCCGAGACGCCCGTTTCCGGCGATCGTGACCGGATTACTGTCGACGGTAAAGTGATCGAAGCGCAAGGCAAAGTCTACGTCATGATGAACAAGCCCCGCGGTGTGGTAACTACTGCTGCGGACGAAAAGGGCCGCGACACGGTGTACGCATTACTGAATGCGGGGAATGAAAAATCCCCGGCATGGCTGGCGCCGGTCGGCCGTCTCGACAAGGCCAGCGAGGGATTGCTCTTGCTGACCAACGATTCGGAATGGGGCGCACGCATCGCCGCGCCGGAAACCCATTTGAACAAGACCTACCATGTGCAAGTAGGAACTGTTGCAGATGAGCAATTCGTCCAGGCCCTGATTCGAGGCGTGCAAGCGCGTGGCGAGCTCTTGCGCGCGAAGCAGGCACGCCGCTTACGCGCAGGGCAGAAAAACTGCTGGCTGGAAATTGTCCTCGACGAAGGCAAGAATCGCCAGATCCGCCGCATGATTGAGGCCATGGACGTCGAGGTGCTGCGCCTGATTCGCGTGGCCATTGGACCATTGCAATTAGGCAGTCTGGCGAAAGGCGCACACCGTGCGCTATCTGCCGACGAGAAGCGAATGCTCGATCATGCCTTGCGAAAATTCTAAGAATAGTATGTTTGCACTATTCCCCCGGCTCGCTCGCCTGAGTAACTTGGTTCGCACAAGATTTCAGTCATTGTGGAACTGAGATCTGATTTCGCAAGCGCTAACCGTTTCCAATGAAAGCAGACACATCATCCAAGGATCTAGTCGGTAGAGCTTTGTCCTGGCTCCTGCCGTTTCTCGTCATCTCCGCCGCGTACCTCTACACGTTCCCGCAGCCAAACCTTTTCTATGCCGGTGTGGTGCTCTTGCATGCGTTTGGCGGTGTGGTTACTGCGATCCTGCTCGTTCCCGCACTCATTCGCCGCCTGCGCAGTGGAAACTTTCTGGCGCGCGCGGGTTGGTTGCTCGTGGCGGCAGGAGCAGTGTTGGGAATCATTCTGATCAAGACCGGCACGCCGCGCACCGAGTGGAAGTGGCTTTATCTGCACATTTTGATTTCGCTTCTCGGCATCGGACTTCTGACCGCAAACAAACTCGGTGAACGTGGATGGTTAGCTGCGAACGCCGGAGCAACCACCCTCCGCGCAGCAATCTGCCTGGCCGTACTCGCCGGAGCCGGTTGCGGCGCGCGCTACATGCGTGAAAGTTGGCAGACGCGCAGCCGCATTCAAAACCCGATCATGCCTCCCGACAACATGAACGGCGAAGGCGACGGCCCCGAAGGCTCGTTCTTCCCCAGTTCCGCGCAGGTTTACGGCAAGCAGAAAATTCCCAGCAAGTTCTTCATGGAGTCCGATTCCTGCAAGCGTTGTCACGAAGATATCTACAACCAATGGTTCAGCTCGGCGCACCATTTTTCGTCGTTCAACAATCAGTGGTATCGCAAGTCGATCGAGTACATGCAGGATACGGTTGGCACCAAGCCCTCGAAATGGTGCGGCGGATGCCACGACCCGGCCGTGCTCTACAGCGGCCTGATGGACACGCCGATCAAACAGATCGTGCATCGCCCCGAATCGCAGGCAGGCCTGGGCTGCATGATGTGCCACTCCATCGCCGACGTGAAGAGCACCATGGGACAGGCCGACTTTTATTTGGAGTATCCGAAGCTGCATGAATTGGCCGCCGAGAAGAATCCGGTTGCCCGCGCGCTGCATGATTTCCTGATCCGGCTGAACCCCGAGCCGCACCGCCGCGTGTTCCTCAAGCCGTTCATGAAAACGCAGACGGCGGAGTTTTGCTCGACCTGTCACAAAGTTCATCTCGACGTTCCAGTGAACCATTACCGCTGGTTCCGCGGCTTCAACGAGTACGACAACTGGCAGGCCAGCGGAGTTTCCGGGCAAGGCGCGCGCTCGTTTTACTATCCGCCCAAGCCGCAGCAGTGCGCCGATTGCCACATGCCGGCAGAGTCTTCGCAAGATGCGGGCAACATCAACGGAGTCGTGCACTCGCATCGCTTCCCCGGCGCGAATACTGCTGTGCCGACGGCGAATGAAGACGCGGCGCAACTGAAACTCACCGAGGGCTTCTTGAAGAGCGGTGCCCTTACGGTGGATATTTTTGCTCTGTCTCCGGCGCAGGCAGCGCCGAAGTCGGGTGCCACCGCTCAATCGGATCTGGCAACAACGTTTGCCGTGGGTGAAGAAGCGGAAACCAAAATTACTCCGAGTTCGGAGTCAGGCGCTGGCGGAGAGGCTGCGCCGGTCACGGCTCCGTTGAACCGTGTGCAGCCAGCATTGCGACGCGGCGACACTGTGCGCGTAGATGTAGTCGTGCGAACGAAGAAGGTTGGACACTTTTTCCCCGGCGGCACTGTCGACGCTTATGACACTTGGCTCGAACTGAAAGCCACTGACGACAAGGGCCAGACCCTCTTCTGGAGCGGCATGCTCGAGGATGGTGGCAAAGGTCCGGTCGAAAAGGGCGCGCACTTCTACCGCTCGTTGCAGATCGACGCCCATGGTAATCCCATCAACAAGCGCAACGCATGGGCGACGCGCGCGGTGGTGTATGTGCGGCTGATTCCTCCGGGTGCGGCCGACACGGTGCATTACCGCATGTCAATTCCAGAAAACGCCGGCGACAAGATCACTCTCCGCGCGCGCCTGTGCTATCGCAAATTCTCGTGGTATGGCACGCACGAAGCTTTCGCTGGGCAACCTGATCCGGCATCCCCGAACTCGGTCTCTCCTGACTTCGACGATCGCCCGACAGTATTCACGGCATCGCTGAACGGAGTTTCGGCGAAGCAGGAAAAAATTCCTGACCTGCCCATCGAGACTGTAGCCGAGAATGAAGTGACGTTGCCGGTAATCGCTCACAACGCGCCTGCGCCTGGGCCGAAGACCATTGTGAAAAAAGAAGAGTGGCAGCGATGGAACGACTACGGTATCGGCTTGTTCCTTCAAGGCGACCTGAAAGCTGCGGCGGCAGCGTTCCAAAAAGTGACCGAGGCCGATCCGAATAATCCCGATGGCTGGGTGAATATTGGCCGCTGTGCCGTGCAGGAAGGCGATATGGAGCGCGCGCGCACCGTGCTCGAAAAAGCATTGGCTCTTTCTCCGAATCTCGCGCGGGCCAACTTTTTCTATGCTCGCGTGCTGCGTGCGGACGGCAACTATGAGGGTGCTGTCGCGCGCTTGCGCATTGTGCTGGCGCAGTATCCGCGCGACCGCGTTGCGCTCAACGACTTGGGGCGCGTTCTTTTCCTGCAACGCAAGTATGCCGACGCGGTGAATGTTCTGCAATCCGTGTTCGCCATCGACCCTGAAGATCTGCAGGCACACTATAACTTGATGCTATGTTACAGCGGACTGGGAAATGAAAAGCTGGCGAAAGAGCATCAGGCGCGGTACCTGCGATTCAAAGCCGATGAATCTTCGCAGGCGATTACTGGACCGTATCGCCGACTGCATCCCGAGGACAACAATGAAAGGCAGTCGATTCACGAGCATGTGTCGGTGCCGCTGCCGGGGCTGACGCCAAATCTCAGTCGGAGCGCCGCCCGCGCCACCAAGCATGCAGGGACGGCCGACGCGGCTGTCCAGCCCGGCAAAGCCCGGCTGGCATCCAGCGCCGCGACTGGTGGATCAAGATGAAGCTCTTAAGTTCCCTCAGTGTGTCAGTGTCTCCGTGGTGGATTCTTTTCTTCGCGATGTCTGCCTACGCGCAGCAGATTCACTTCCGCGACATCACCACGCAAGCGGGAATTCATTTCACCCACAACAACGGCGCGTTCGGAAAAAAGTGGCTCCCGGAGACCATGGGTCCTGGCTGCGCTTTCATCGATTATGACAACGATGGATATCCCGACATTCTCTTGGTCAATGGCGAAGACTGGCCCGGTCACAATCACGCCGGACCGACAACTCCAAAGCTATACCACAACAATCACGATGGAACCTTCACTGACGTAACTCGCAAGGCGGGGTTGGCTGTGCCCATGTTCGGACTCGGAGTGGCCGTCGCAGATTATGACAACGATGGCTTCGACGATGTTTTCATTACGGCATTAGGCCAGAGTCATCTCTTCCATAACAACGGCAACGGCACGTTCACCGACGTTACCAAGGCCGCGGGCCTGTGGGGCCCGAATGAGTTCTCGACCAGCGCCGCATGGGTGGACTACGATCGCGACGGCAAACTCGATCTCGTCGTCGCGAACTATGTGCAGTGGAGCGAACCGGGTGATCTTTACTGCACGCTCGATGGTGCGCACAAATCGTATTGCACGCCGGAGTCGTACAAAGGAACGGCAGTGCGTTTGTGGCACAACCTTGGCGGAGGCAAGTTTGAAGACGCCACGCAGAAGGCCGGGCTTGCGGATCCAACATCGAAAAGCCTTGGCATCGCCATCCTCGACTACAACGCCGACGGCTGGCCCGACATTCTGATCGCAAACGATACCCAACCCAACAAACTCTACTTGAACAAAAAGGACGGTACGTTTGAAGAGCGCGGCGTAACGTCTGGTATTGCGTTCAGCGAAGACGGAATTGCGCGCGCCGGCATGGGCGTCGACGCTGCCGACTATGATCGCAGCGGGCAGCCCAGCGTGATCATCAGCAACTTTGCCAATCAGATGGTCTCGCTCTATCACAACGAGGGCAACGGCTTGTTCGTGGACGAAGCGCCGCAATCCGAAGTAGGACGCGCTACGCTGGTCACGCTCGGATTCGGATGCTTCTTTTTCGACTATGACAACGACGGCTGGCCAGATATTTTTGTGGCCGACGGCCACATCGAAGACCAGATCGAGCACGTGCAGAAGCGCGTAAGCTATGCCGAGCCGGCCCATCTTTTTCACAACCTTGGCGGAGGCAAGTTCCAGGAAGTAACGGCTCAGATGGGGCAGGCCTTCGCGGCGCCAAGAGTGGCGCGGGGCGCGGCTTACGCAGATATCGACAACGACGGCTTTCTCGATGTGCTCGTCACCACCAATGCCGGCCCCGCGTACTTATTTCACAACGAGGGCGGCAGCAATCACAGCCTGCGGCTCAAACTGGTGGGAACAAAGTCGAACCGCGATGGCATCGGCGCAGTAGTGCGCGTGACCTCAGGGAACAACAGTAAAGATAAACAGTCGAAGATGCTACGCTCCGGATCGAGCTATCTTTCGCAGAGCGAACTCGTTCTCACCTTCGGCTTAGGAGCGGAAACGAAAGCCGACAGCGTAGAGATTCAATGGCCCAGCGGCGCGGTCGATAAGCTCTCCAACGTGAACGCATCACAAACCGTAACCGTCGAAGAGGGAAAGGGAATCGTCAACGCCCGGGCGTACGGTGCGTCACTGAAATCCCCCAAGCAATGATTTACCCTGTGCTTCCAGTGTCCTCTGTGTTTAAATCTTTGCATAAATGACTCCCCGAATTTCAGCGGCTCTGGCAGGCATTCTCCTGGCCGCGTTCGGCCTGTTCGCAACCGAGCCGCAAACTCAACTGAAAACGAATCCAGCCGAGGCCGCGCGCCTGAACAATCTTGGCGCCGCGTACATGAATCAGCAGCTTTTCGAAAAAGGACTCAAGTCCTTTCAGCAGGCCGCGGAACTCGATCCCAAGCTGACGATAGCGCGCCTGAACGAGGGCATCGCCTTCTTGAACCTGCAGAAGATCGACGAAGCCAAAGCTGCGCTGGAAGCCGCTCTCAAGCAGGATCTGAAGAGCCCGTATGCGTGGTACAACATTGGCCTGCTCGCGAAGAACACCGGCGACGCGCAAGCGGCGATCGACGCCTTTCATCACGTGATCGAACTCGATGCGAACGATGCCGACGCCTGGTATTTTCTGGGAGCGTCGCATGTGCAAGCCAAACAGTTTCCGCAGGCAATCGAAGCTTTTCAGCATGCACTGCAATTAAATCCGCTGCACGCCTCGGCCGAATTTGGATTGTCACGTGCCTACCAGCAATCCGCTGATCTCGATCACGCCCGCGAGCATCTGAAAAAATTCCAATACATCACAGAGAAAAAAATCGGCGCGCCCATGAGCCTCGCCTACGGCGAGCAGGGCCAGTACTCGCGAGCAGTCGAATCGCCGTCGGCGGTGTTGAAAGCGCCCGCGCAAATCAGGGTGCAGTTTGTGGATGCGACGAAGGAAGCGGGACTGGCTACGGCGATATCGAGTTCGGAGCCTAACGTAGAAGCAGACGGCACAATTGCAAGCCTGGTTGGCTCCGGCGCTTGCCTTCTCGATTACGACGGCGACGGTCTGCCGGATCTCTTCATCGCCGATCATGCCAGGGGGGGCGGCCTCGGGCTCTATCACAACCGGGGCAATGGCAAGTTTGAGGATGTTACGCGAGAGGCTGGGCTTGATCCAAAGGTTCACGGCTTAGGCTGCGCTGTGGGCGACTACGACAACGACGGTTTCGCGGACATTGCGTTGAGTGCCAACGGTCGCGTGCTGCTACTTCACAACGAGAAAAATGGAACGTTTAAGGATTTCACAGACGTCGCAGGGATCAAAACAGACAACTTTGCACTCGGCCTGACATTCATCGATTACGACCACGATGGCGACCTGGACCTGTACGTCACGCGCTCAAACATAGATATAGGTGCCACTTGCGGTGGCCCCCTCGATGATCGCCGGTGCAGCTTGGGTCTCGGTCGCCCGAGCGGCCAACCGGAAGCGGCGAATGTAATGTGGCGCAACGATGGGAACGGAAAATTCTCCGACGTGACTGCTAGTACGGGCCTGTCAAATGCAGGTGGCGGCCTCGCGGCAGTAGGCATTGATTACAATAACGATCGCGCCGTTGATTTGGTTGTCACAACGTGGCTCAAACCGAACGTTAATCCCACGATTTTCGAGAATCCGCGCGAAGGAAGATTTCCCGCGCGCCATCCCTGGCCTCACCCAATGCCATATCCATCGGCGGGGATTGCCGTCCTCGATTTTGACCACGATGGCTGGATGGACTTGGCCTTCACGAATTGGGGCGCACCAGGTCTCTCACTTTGGCGCAACAACAAGGGTAAGGGCTTCGAACCCGTGCCGCTACCCAAGACAGACTGGGTAGCGGCTTGGGGTGTCGCTGCCATCGATTACGACAACGACGGCTGGGTCGATCTGGTCGCCGTCGGCGAAACTAAAGAAGGGAAGGGCGAGGTGCGGCTCTTCCGAAATCTCGGGGCTGATGGTTTCAAAGACGTTACCGCCGATGTTGGCTTCGACAAGATTCAACTCAAAGAGCCGCGGGCTATCATTACTGGAGACTACGATGGCGACGGCGCAACCGATTTGCTGATCACGCAGAATCACGGTCCTGCGGTGCTGTTGCGCAATGAAGGCGGCAATCAGAATCACTGGCTGCGCCTTTCGCTCAAGGGATTGAACGACAACAAGAGTGCCATCGGAACCAAGGTCGAAGTATTCGCGGGCGGAAACCGGCAGAAGTTTGAGATCGCCGGTTCGAACGGATACTTGGGACAGAATTCCAGCGACATCGTCGTCGGCCTCGGCGATGCCAAAGAGGCGGACGTCGTTCGCATGCTTTGGCCCACGGGCGTGCTGCAAGATGAAATCAACGTTGCCGGAGACAAGCAGCAGAACATCACCGAGATCGACCGGCGCGGGAGTTCGTGCCCCACGCTGTTTGTGTGGAATGGCGAGCGCTATGAATTCGTTGCTGACATGCTGGGCGCGGGTGTGGTGGGGCACTGGGTTGGTCCCGGTCAGCGCGATGTTCCGCGTCCAGTCGAGTACATCAAGATTGATCGCAACATGATTCGAGAAAAGATTTCGCCAACGGCCAAAGACCAACGACCGCCGACGACTCTCAGCTTCCGCTTTATGGAGCCGCTGGAAGAAGCCGTTTACCTTGATCAGGTGCGTCTGTTGGCAGTCGATCATCCTGCTGGACTCGACGTCTATCCCAACGAGTATTTCGCGTCGAACCCGCCGTATCCTCAGTTCAAAGTGGTGGTGAGCGAAAGCAAAGATTCACGTCCGCCCGCTGGCGCGTGGGATGAACATGGACACAATGTATTGCCTGATCTGCTGGCGCACCGCTACTTCGGCGATTTTGCGTTGACACAATTCCAGGGCTTTGCGCAGCCGCACAGTCTCGTCCTCGACCTGGGCGAGCCTTATCGCGGCGGCCCGTTGTGGTTGCTGCTGCATGGCGAGGTCGAATACTTTTCGGCGAACAGTATGTACGCGGCGTCGCAAGCCGGCGTGCGGGCGATCTCTCCTTATGTGGAAGCGCTGGTGGGAAACGATAAAAACGCGAAGTGGACGCGCGTCATCGACGACATGGGATTTCCTGCCGGCGGGCCGCGCACGATGACTGCCGATCTCACAGGCAAGCTCCCGCGCGGAACACAGAAGATTCGCATTACTACCAATCTGCAGGTTTATTGGGACAGCATTCTGATTGACCGTACGGAGCAAGACGTAGCGCCGCCGTCTCGGCGGCAGTCCGGCGGGCGTCTCGCCCGCCGCGCCGAGGGCGAGACGCCCTCGGGACAGCCGGCAGGATGCCGACGCTACTTTTGCGTGGCGTCCGTTCCGCTCTTCCGCGCCGATCTCGGTTTCCACGGATTCCCGCTGAAGATCGAAGGCACGCCGCCGGGCAACGTGAATTACATCTATGAAAAAATTAGCACGACCGGACCGTACACGCGTCCCGCGGGAACCTACACACGCTACGGCGATGTTTTGCCGCTGTTGACCGCGCTGGACGATCAGTTGGTCGTCTTTGGTTCGGGGGACGAAATGCGCCTCGACTTTGATCCGTCGAACTTGCCTGAGCTACCCGAAGGCTGGGTGCGCGATTACTTCTTCGCGGCCGATGGTTACGAGAAAGATATGGATTTCTACGCCGCCGAAGGTAACTTCGTAGCGCCGCTGCCATTTCTGAAGATGGACGATTATCCATACGCGCCGGGCAAGTCGTTCCCGCTCGACGACGCTCACCTGAATTATCTTCTGGAATACAACACGCGGCGTATGTCGGGAAACGAGCAGCGCGGGTATTGGTTCGACTATGGTTCTTCGAAGTAGTTCGGCGAAGTCTCGCCGTCGATGGCGCTACGCCAGCTTGCGGCCATCGCTTTTACCTTGCTGTGGCCAATCACTTGGCCTAAGTCAGCCTCGGCGATACCGGCCCGGATTTCCCGTAGTTGCCATTGCTCAACTTCATGAGAGCTGATCGTTTGCTTTTTCATATGAAGGAATAATACGGCGCGTGGTAGTGATAGACTGCAACTTTCTTGGGCGCGAGCCGAGAACACGTCTATAGAATCGTTTTAATATTGACATTTTTGCCCTCCCCATAATCCAATAGGCGGACTCATGGAAACCACCCCGGCTGTCTTTGTGTCCGCGCCGCGGCTTCGCCGCACGCTCACGCTTTGGGATCTCATCCTTTACGGCATCATCGTCATCCAGCCCACCGCGCCCATGCCCGCCTACGGAGTTTTCAGCAATGCCGGGCAAGGGCACGTGGTCACGTCGATCCTGATCGCGATGGTTGCCATGGTCTTTACCGCGATGAGTTACGGACGAATGGCGCGCGTCTATCCGAGCGCCGGTTCGGCTTATACCTATGTGGGGCGCGAGCTGCATCCCTCGCTCGGCTACGTCACCGGATGGAGCATGACCATGGATTACATTCTCAATCCATTGATCTGCACGATCTGGTGCGCGAAGGCGATGGCCGATCTACTCGCCGGAACGCGATATCAGATCCCTTACCCTGGGCTGTTGTGGCCGCTGATTTTTGCTGGACTCTTTACGGCGCTGAACCTGCGCGGGGTGCAGACTTCCGCCCGCATTAATAAAACTCTTTGCGCGATTATGGGCGCCGTGATTCTCGCCTTCTTCTGGTACACCGTGCGTTACATTTTTCACCTGCCGCAGTATCCCGAGGCATATTTTCTTCGGCCGTTTTACAATCCGCAGACTTTTACGATCAGCCGCGTGTTTCATGGAACCTCGGTCGCGGTGCTCACCTATATCGGATTCGACGGCATCTCGACCTTGTCGGAAGAAGTGGAGAATCCTAAGCGCAACATTTTTCTGGCGACGGTGCTGGTCTGCGTGATTACCGGGTTCCTGGCGGCGGCTGAGGTCTACGGCGCGCAGTTATTGAGCTACGCGCATTTCGGCAGAGACTTCGGCGTCTTCTCGGAATTCGGAGACGAGAACGTGTTCAGCCATGTTGCCGGCATTGCAGGCGGCCTTCTCATGACGAAGGCGATCAGCATCACGCTGCTGATTGCGACCGTCGGTTCCGGCATGGGATCGCAGTTGGGCGCGGCGCGCCTGCTTTATGGGATGGGACGCAGCGGCGCGATTCCGAAAAAATTCTTCGGCGCCATTCATCCGAGAACACACATCCCTGCTAATAACGTGATGTTCGTCGGTGGGATTGCGCTGCTGGGAGCTTTTCTTATCAGCTACGACGACGGAGCCAACCTGCTCAACTTCGGCGCGCTGATCGCGTTCATGGGCGTGAATCTCGCGGCGCTCACGCACTACTACATTCGAGGCGCCGATCGTACTGCGGGACAATTGATTCCGCCTGTTTTAGGGTTCATCATCTGTTTTCTGCTTTGGATCAGCTTGAGCCCGAAGGCTAAAATACTCGGCGCAGTTTGGATGGTGGTGGGGATCGCTTATGGCGCGTGGAAAACCAGAGGCTTCCAGAGTGATTTAGTGAATTTTGATGTGCCGCCGGAAGAATAGGGCCCAATTTGGTAATTTGGTAATTTGGTAATTTCGTAATTTAAAACCCTTGAGGATTCTTTAACGAGGAGATGTGCATGCTTGGTTCGATCGATATCGTGGCTTTTGTTCCGACAAAGGATACGGAAAAGGCCAGAGCTTTTTATGAGGGCGTGCTGGGACTGCGCTTCTTGAAGGATGACGGGTTCGCGCTGGTGCTCGACGCGAATGGAATCATGGTGCGCGTGGCGAAGGCTCCGCAATTTATGCCCGCTCCCTTTACGATTTTGGGATGGCAGGTCACGGATATCGAGAAGATTGTGGCGGCGCTGCAGGCGAAAGGCGTGCAGTTCGAGGTTCGGATTCTTCGAGCAAGATGCGCTCGGGATCTGGACCGCGCCTACCGGAGACAAGGTGGCGTGGTTCAAGGATCCCGACGGGAATATTTTGTCGGTGTCCCAGCACATCTAAAGTATTGGGCGATTGCGCATTTGGTGATTTAGCGATTTAAGATCTTGCCTCCCACTCGTTACCTCATCAGTTGCTGCGATTGAGGGTTTGAAACTGCCATTGCCCGGATTCAACAATTGCTAACTCGTTTTCTTTCTGATCTTTACCCCAAAAATTCAATGGTAGTGATCACCACCAACACCGGGCGGCAGCCCCGAGCTATTCGGGGTAGCTAACCTGGTCGCCCTGATTAGATGTCCCACTGTACCTTGCTCGCATGGGAAGGTTGCGGGGGCCCTGCGCTTATCCTAGGATCGCACGGCTTAACATCCAAGCTTTGCATTTTCGAGTTGAACAGAGTGCCCCTGTGGAAGGAAAGGTCAGATGTCACAATGGAAAGAAAAAAGCTGTGGAAAACTTTGAGGATGGGTCGTCGTCAGGCCGGTCAGCGCACGAGGGAACGGTGAGAACTCCCTGCGAGGTTCGCCCTAGTGGAAGTAAGGCGAGGGATCCTTCGACTGCGGCTGTGCTTCGCTGTCGCGAAGCGCAACCTCCGCTCAGGATGACACTGCTAGTTTATAATTAAAGATTCTGCTGCATACTTCCGGAGTGATAAGAGAATGATTCGATTTCTGCAAACTGAAGGACCGTTCAAGAAAATTGTGCTCAGCGGACTGCTGCTGATCATTTGCGCGGCTATGGCGATTACCCTAATCCCTGGCGGATTGGGCAATGACTTTACGGGCGCGCCCGGCGCTGGCATTGTAGCCAATGTAAGCGGGGAAAAGATTTCCGTGGAGCAGGTTCGCGCGACGGCGCGGGATATGGCGGAACAGCAGGCGCAGCAATATGGCAAGAACGCACAGATGCTGATGCCTTTTCTGATCCAGCAGGATATTCAGCGGGCGTCCGATCAATTGATTGGCCGGGAAGCGCTGCTGATCGAAGCCCAGCACATGGGATTGAAGGCTACGCCGGAGGAAGTGAAGGATGAATTGCAGCACGGCCACTATGCCACGGTTTTTTTCCCAGGGGGAACCTTCATCGGCCAGGCCGAATACGAAGGGTTGCTGCAGCAGCACAACCTTACTGTTGCGTTGTTCGAAGAGAACGTGCGCAAGGAGATCCTGATCGGCAAGTTGCAGGCGATGATTACCAACACCGCGTCGGTGAGCGATGCGGCCATCCGGCAGGAGTTCACCAAAGAGAACATGAAGGTGAAGTTCGATTATGCCGTCCTGAAAGAGGATGACATTAAGAAGGGGCTTCATCCCACGAACGAGGAACTCAAGGCCTATTACGACAGCCACCAGAAGACCTACGCGAACTCGATCCCCGAGAAGCGCAAGATCAAGTATGCCGTGCTCGACACGGCGAAAATTCAGAGCGGCGTGCAGGTTAAGCAGGACGATTTGCAGGCCTACTACAACGCGCATCGTGATCAGTATCGCGTCGCTGAGCAGGTGAAGGTGAGCCACATCCTGATCAAGACGCCGCTGGCCGGGGCCGACGGCAAAGTCGACGAGAAAGGCGTGGCCGAGGCGCAAAAGCGCGCGGAGGATTTGCTCAAGCAACTCAAGGCCGGGGCAAACTTTGAAGACCTGGCCAAGAAGAATTCGGAAGACCCTGGAAGCGCCAAACAAGGCGGATCACTGGGATGGATCGGCAAGGGGCGAACGGTTCCGGAGTTTGAGAAGGCTGCGTTTTCACTGCCCAAGGGGCAGATGAGCGACCTGGTCAAAAGCAGCTACGGCTTCCATATTATTCGCGTCGACGACAAGCAGGACGCGCACATGAAGACGCTCGAAGAGGTGAAAGCCGAGATCGAGCCGCAGGTGAAACAGCAGAAGGCGCAGGACCTCGCGCAGAAGCAGGCCGATGACTTGCTGGCGCAGGCAAAGACGCAGGGATTGGATGCGGCGACCGCGGCAAAAGGCGTGCCGGTGGTTACTTCAGACTTCTTCGGCCGCAGAGACATCCTGCCGGGAGTGGGGCCAGCGCAGCAGTTGATGGACGCAGTGTTCACTGCGGCGGAAAAGTCGGCGCCGGAGATGGCTTCGACCTCGCAAGGCTTTGCCGTGTTTCAACTGTTAACAGTAAAGCCTCCGTCAACGCCAACGTTCGACGAGATCCACGCTCGCGTGGAAACGGAATTCAAGAATGAGCGGGCGGGCGTTTTGTTGACGCAGAAGACGCAGGAACTTTCCGACCGCGCCAAGAGCGAACATGATCTGAAGAAAGCGGCAAAAGAACTGGGCGCGGCCATGAAGACCAGCGACTTTGTGCTGCCTGATGGCCAGGTTCCCGACCTCGGTGCAATGAGCGGACAGGCTTCCGTTGCCTTCACCATGAAGCCGGGAGATATCAGCGGGCCGATCGACAGCGGCGGGAACGGGGTGGTGCTTTCGCTGCTCGAAGTGCAGTCTCCTACGGATGCCGACTTCGCCGCCAAGCGCGACGAGATTCGCGAGCAGTTGCTACAGAACCAGAAGCAGCAACTCTTCGGGCTGTTTGTGAACAACGTGCGCGATCAGATGGAGAAGTCCGGCAAGATCAAGGTTAATCAGGAAGAAATGAAGGCGTTGACGCATCCGCAGACCGAATCGGGAGTCTAGACGAGTTTCGGCTATTTTGCCCCAATACCAACTGTCCTCCCGAGCGAAGCGAGGGACCTTGGGTTTGCTGCGGCGACGGCGCTGGTAGCGCAGGCTAGAACCAAGATCCCTCGCTTCGCTCGGGATGACAAGCCTGTTTTGGTGAGTCAGAAATTGAGGATAATCACGTTGCATGCCCTTTCCGCGTTCCGCAGGTATTTTGTTGCATCCCACGTCGCTGCCTTCGCGCGGTGGCATCGGTGATTTTGGTCCGGCTGCGTATCAGTTCGTTGACTCTTTAGCCTCGGCTCGCCAGGGACTCTGGCAAGTTCTGCCGTTGGGGCCGTTGGGCTTCGGCAATTCGCCTTATTCTTCCATCTCGGCGTTTGCGGGCAATCCGCTGCTGATTAGCCTGGAGCGGCTGGCCAGCCATGGCTGGATCGATGCGGCCAAAATTTCAGCGCCTGCACGAATTTCTTCCAGCGTAGCTTCTGACTCCATTGCGGTTGAATACGATCAAGTCTTTGCGGCGAAGATGCCGCTGCTGTTTGAGGCGGGGCGCAGCTTTGTTGCTTCGGCTTCGAACCGGGCGCGGCAGCGGTTCGAGCGATTCTGTTCCGAGAACGCATGGTGGCTGGACGATTTCATCTTGTTCGATGCCCTCCGCGCCCAGCAGAAGCTGGCGAGCTGGAATGAATGGCCGGCAGAATTGGCGCATCGTGATCCGGGAGCGCTGGAGCAGGCGCGCCAAGATCTGGCGGTCGACTTGAAGATCCGCAGCGCCTTGCAGTTTGCCTTTTACGAACAGTGGCAGGCATTGCGGCAGTATTGCTCCGAGCGCTCGATTCGCATTGTGGGCGACGTTGCCATCTTCGTGAACTACGATAGCGCCGACGTGTGGATGCATCGCGAACTGTTTCAGCTGAATGAGAACCTGGAGCCGGACGTCGTCTCCGGCGTGCCGCCCGATTTCTTCAGCAAGACCGGGCAGCGCTGGGGTAATCCTCTCTACCGATGGGATGTGATGAAGGCGGAGGGCTATGAGTGGTGGGTGCAGCGGCTGCGCTGGGCGACGCGCAACTGCGACTACATCCGGCTCGATCATTTCCGCGGGTTCGACCAGTTCTGGGAGATTCCTGCGGCCGATCCTACAGCGATTAACGGGCGCTGGGTCGATGGTCCGCGAGACGACCTGTTTCACAAACTGCGCGAGGCGCTTGGCGGCTTGCCATTTTTTGCGGAAGATCTCGGCTACATCACGCCGGAGGTGAACGCTTTGCGTGAGCGTTTACAAATTCCTGGGATGGCGGTGATGCAGTTCGGTTTCGGCGATGAGGGCGCGCACATGTATTTGCCACATCGCGCCGCCGGCAAGGTTATCTATACGGGAACGCACGACAATGACACGACCGTTGGTTGGTTCAACTCTGGATGCACCGAGGACGAGCGCCGCAATGCGGAAGCTTATCTCGGCTGCTGTGAAGATGGAATTAACTGGTCGTTCATCCGGGCGGCGCAGACCTCGGCAGCCGAGTTTGCTCTGATCCCCCTGCAGGATGTGCTCGGCCTGGGCAGCGAGGCCCGCATGAATACTCCCAGCCTGGACCGCGGAAACTGGCGGTGGCGGCTGGCGCCCGGGCAACTTACCGCTGAATTGACTGCCAAGCTTGCCCATCTCGCCGAAGTGACAGACCGGCTGCCACAACCTTGTTCCATACTGACGGATGAAGACTTCGCGGCCTGAGACCTGCCTCTCCGATTGTGAATAGAGTGTAAAAGAAGAACCGAGGCTTTGCGCGTTGCGGCGAATCGTGTATAGAACTTACGGAGACTTTTTTTGGCGAGCGAACCCATTATCGAAGCGCGGGCGATTGAGAAGTCGTATCCCCAGCCGGACGGGACGCGCATCCAGGTCGTGGGACTCACCGACTTCACCATCGAACCGGGAAAGATCATCGCTCTGCTGGGTGCCTCGGGCTGTGGCAAATCTACTCTGTTGCGCATTCTGAGCGGTCTTTCGCTGCCTACCTCGGGCGCGATCTTTTGGCACGGCAAGCCGCTGGGTTCTGAATCGCCGAACGTGGCAATCGTCTTCCAGAGCTTTGCGCTGTTTCCCTGGCTCACGGTATTGGAGAACGTTGAGGCGCCGCTCGAAGCGCGGGGCGTTGCGGCGGTTGAGCGTCGCAAGCGCGCGCTGCGCATGCTGGATACGGTGGGACTCGACGGCTTCGAGACAGCTTATCCGAAGGAACTCTCTGGTGGCATGAAGCAGCGCGTGGGCTTTGCGCGCGCGCTCGTGGTCGAGCCAGAAGTTCTTTTCATGGACGAGCCGTTCTCTGCGCTCGACGTGCTCACGGCGGAAAACCTGCGCGGCGAACTGCTGGAACTGTGGCTCAACAAAAAAATGCCGGCCAATGCCATCTTCATCGTCACGCACAACATTGAAGAAGCGGTGATCCTGGCAGACCGCATCGTGGTGCTGGGCAGAAACCCGGCGCGCATCCGCTCGGATTTCAACGTGCGGCTCTCGCATCCTCGCGACCGCAAGTCGGCGCGTTTTGTCGAACTCGTGGATTACATCTACAAAATCATGACCGAGCCGGACGTGGAACATACCTTGCCCGATCCCGAGAGCACGGGAGAAATCGTAGTGCCGCCGGGAGGCTTGAAAAAAGGGCAAGCTCCGGTGAAGTCGAGCCGGTACCAGATTCTGCCGCACGCGCGCGTGGGCGGAGTCGCGGGGCTGGTCGAATTGCTGCATGATCGCGGCGGACGCGAAGATCTTTTTCGGCTCGCCGAAGATTTAGTTATGGACGTTGAAGACCTTCTACCCATCCTGGAAGCTTGCCAGCTGTTGGGTTTCGCCTGGTTGAAGGAAGGCGATGTGCAGCTTTCGAAGCAGGGAGCGGAGTTCGCTGATGCCGATATTCAAGCCCGAAAAGTTTTGTTCCGGAAGGCGGCGCTCGAACACGTCACCATCCTGAAACAAATCGACAGCATTCTGAGGCGGAAATCGGATCACTCGATCAACGAAGAATTCTTTCGTGACGTTCTCGACGAGCATTTTTCCGAGGATGAAGTGCAGCGCCAGTTCGAGACCGCCATGAACTGGGGGCGCTATGCGGAGATCTTCGATTACGACCGGGAGAGTGGACGGCTGGTGCAAACAGAGGTGGCGCAAAACGAGCCAACTGCGGAAGCGGCGCCTGTGGCTGCGGTGCCTCGCCCCGATGAAAAGCAAGAATCAACTCCCGCACCGAAAATCTAATAGAAGGTTTCAGTTAGAGGGAAAGCGGTCGCATGAAGAAGAGCATCACGCTGCGGGGATTCTCGCCGTACCGCATGTGGTCGCAACTGCCGAGTATCGAAAGCTCGCACCTGCCCGATGTGATCATGTTCGCCGCAGGGATTGCGATTTTTTATGGCGTGGCGAGCGTGGGCCGTTCCTGGTTTGGTCCCTTTACTCCGACAGTTGAGATTTCGCGCAGCGTGTGGGCGCTGCCGGCCTACGCGGGCTATTCGCTGTTGCGCATCACTATCGCTTATGTGTTGAGTCTATTATTCGCGCTGGTGTACGGTTATGTGGCGGCGTATAACGCACGCGCCGAACGCTTCATGGTTCCACTGCTCGACGTGCTGCAGTCGATTCCTGTGCTCAGCTTTCTTCCTCCCGTAATGCTGGCGATGGTGGCGCTTTTTCCCGGCAGGCAACTTGGCGTGGAGATGGGAACCATCCTCCTGATCTTCACCAGCCAGGTTTGGAACATGACGTTCAGCTTTTACGCGTCGCTGAAGGGAATTCCGAACGAGATGCGCGAGGCAGCGACGGTCTACCGTTTCAGTGCGTGGCAGCGCTTCACGCAACTGGAGTTGCCGTCTTCGGCCATCGGCCTGGTGTGGAACTCGATGATGTCAGTGGCCGGGGGGTGGTTCGCGCTGATGGTGTGCGAAATGTTCGTGCTGGGACAACGCGATTTTCGGCTGCCTGGGCTAGGATCCTATCTGCAAACCGCGGCCAGCGCGGGCGACACAGCATCGATGTTCTGGGGCGTAGCCACGATGGTTCTGCTGATTGTGATGCTTGATCAGTTTATTTGGCGGCCAGTGATCGCGTGGGCGGAGAAGTTCAAAGTTGAGCAGGTGGAAAGCACGGACGCTCCGCGATCGTGGGTGCTCAACCTGGTGCGGCATTCCAGCGGACTCGCAAAGATTCGGCAAAAAACGCTGCATCCGCTGGGGGAACGTCTGCTTCTGTATTTTGCGCGGAAGCCCGAGAAGACCGCGGAAGTCTCCGCGCCGGCATGGCGGGAGTGGATGGTGCGTGCGCTGGCGGTAGTGGCTCTGGCCGGCATTGGCTATGGTGTGGTCCGCGTCGTGATGATTCTCAGCGGCCTGGGTCAGGTTGAATTGCGCGAAACAGCGCGTGGCCTGGGCGCGACTTTCTTGCGCGTGAATCTCGCGCTGCTGCTCGCCGCATTGTGGACAGTTCCGGCAGGAGTGGCGATTGGCCTCAATCCTAAATTGGCCCGCATCGCACAACCGCTCGCGCAGATTGCAGCCTCTGTGCCCGCCACGGCGTTGCTGCCTGTGATTCTGCTCGTGCTGATTCGTTTGGGCGGAGGCATGGGCATCGCGTCGATCGTCGTGCTGCTGCTGGGCACGCAGTGGTACGTGCTGTTCAACGTGATCGCTGGCGCGATGGCGATCCCGACCGACTTGAAGGAGTGCTGCTCCATCTTCCGCGTGCAGGGCTTCGAGCGCTGGAAGAAGCTGATCCTGCCGGGAATTTTTCCTTATCTTGTAACGGGGATGGTGACGGCCTCGGGCGGTGCATGGAATGCCAGCATCGTCGCCGAGTATTTTCATTTCAAAGGGCAGACTTACACTACGACCGGGCTGGGTGCAACCATTCAACAAGCGACGGACAGCGGAGATTTTCACTTGCTGCTGGCTGCGACCATCATGATGGCCGCGACCGTAGTGATGGTGAACCGGCTGCTCTGGCGCAAACTCTTCACGCTGGCGGAGACGCGATATCGGCTGGAAACTTAGGAGCAGGGATCAGGGCTTAGGGCTCAGGGATAGCGGTCGTTTTTGGCTCTATCTTCTTGGCTGGAGCTTCGTTCTCTCGTTCGGCAAAGCGCAAGATTGTGCTGCGCCTTTAAGAGCGTCTTCCAATCTAGTTCCTAGCTCTGCCAGATCCTTCTCACTCATCAACTGCTGCAGGATTTCAAAGAGTTGGCGTTCTTCTTTGCGAATGTGGGTTGAGAGCTGTCCGGCGAAGACGAGTAGGCTCTCGGTGGAAATGGCGCGCGCTTTCGCCCTGCCGAAAGAATCGCGCAGCGACGCATGATCGCCGATTAGTTCTTCCACCAGCGGAATTAATTCGGCGAATCTGCTCGCCGTTGGGAACAGCACCTGCTCTTCCGCGGCGAAATGGATTCTGATTTCCTGTTCGAAAAGCTGTTCGATTTCTGCCAACCAGGATTCGAGATCCGTGACGCGAATCGGCTGGGCGCGATCGATGCGCACGCATAGAGCCAGCGCGCGCTGGTGCTGATGAGAGAGCGGAATCAGGCTTTTATTGCGAAGCATGGAATTGACCCGCTCGAAGCAGTTGCCCTCACGCCACACTCATAGGCTCTGAATCCTCAGGGATGGCGGGGCGCACCGTCAGCCAGTCGGTGCGAACGCGCTCCCACTCCTGAATCAGCATGCCGTTAGCTTCGAAAAAGCTGCGAATGCGCGCGTGTTGCCATCCGGCAATTTCTTCGAGAATGGGCGCGAGCACCGCCAGCGCGCTCGTGCTGAGCACGGTGCGCTTCGCAATTTGCGAAATGTGGGGTGACTCCGAAACCGCAATGGTAAGGCCGTCGCGAGCGTTGAGTTGCAACATCACGTGAATATCGGAGCTGCCGTCTCCCGAATAGATTACGTGATCGGGGCCGGTGACGTGCTCGGCGAGCAACTGGTTGAGCACCGCGACCTTACCGTAGCCTGCCGTAGCGCGAATAATCGAATCGATTTCACCGGAAGGTTTGTAGCGGAACTCAGTGCCGTAAATGTGATCCTGCGGCACAATGCCTTCGAGCGCCGAGTGAATCACCTCGACGGGCGCGGCCGATAGAACGTAAAAATCGAAGGCGAATCCATCCATGCCCCGTTCAAGAATCTGGTAAAGAAGTTTGATATCCCCCTTAAGGCGGATGCGCTTGCCCACCTCGTAAAGATGTTCCTTCCGCACCTTGGCTTTGAACTCAGGGTCGTGGAGCAAGAGGTATGCGAGTTCCGCTCCCTGTTGCACCAGATTAATCTTTGCCATGCCTTTGGCTTTGCGTTCGAACTCCGCGGTGGGGATGCCGACTAGTTCAGCCAGCACATAGCCGGAGTCGTTGAAGGTAAGCGTCTGATCGAAGTCGCTCGCGAAAATATAACGTTTTAAGGGCTTATCTGCCATAACACTTAGATTCGCGCTGCACTCGAAGGGCCCATTAAAAGAATATATCGAGATTATATGCGGTTCCGGTTAACTCATTGTTAATACGCAAGCGCCTGAGCACCGCCTGACGTACGCGCTGTCAGCGTCGTTCGCTACCTGCCTTTACTAAATTCGCAGACACGTCCAGAATAGAAGGTCGGCTCGCCATATTTTTAGTTGACCGTGAATACGCAAGCGACCGATAGAGCCAGCCGAAAAAGCTGATAATTCTATAGGAGCATTCATGCCAGTATCTGGAGAACTGATTCGCGCGATGAATTACGTGGAAGACATAACCACAACGTTGCGCCGCATCTGTATTTATATTCCCAACATGAGCACCGAGGAACGCCTGCGCTTGGCGGAGTCTCTGCGCGCGGCCGGCGTTGCCATCAATGCTGCCATTGGCGACCTCGAGAAGGCGGCGCAGTAGTGGCGCAGGTGAAAACCGTTGCCGTGATCGGCGCCGGCATTATGGGCCGGGGCATCGCCCACGCCGCGGCGATCGGCGGCTACCGCACGATTCTCGAAGATTTGTTGCCTGGGGCGTTGCGGCGCGCCGAAAGCGAAATCCGCGCGAACCTCGACAAGGCAGTTGAGTTAGGCAAAGTCACCCCGCCGGACGCCGACGCGGCTTTTAAGCGCGTGGAATACGCAGGCTCGGTCGACGAAGCCGCACGCGAGGCCGATCTGGTGATTGAGGCCGTTCCCGAGGAGATGGAGTCGAAGATTGAGATTTTCACTCTGCTCGACAAGATCTGCCGTCCGACCACGATTCTGGCGTCGAACACGTCTTCGCTCAGCATCACGGAGATTTCCAGCGTGACTTACCGCGCGAAAAAGTGCGTGGGCATGCACTTCTTCAATCCCGTGCACAAGATGAAGCTGCTCGAAGTCGTGCGGGCTTTGGAGACGGACGACGATACGCTCGCGACCGCCGTTGAAGTAGGCAACCGGATGCGGAAAGAAGTCGTGGTGATTAAAGAAGCTCCCGGCTTCATCACCAGCCGCATCAACGCGATGATCGGCAACGAAGCGTTCTACATGCTGCAAGAAGGGATTGCCTCAGCGGCGGACATCGATAAGGCACTCAAACTTGGGCTCAACCATCCCATGGGGCCGTTCGAACTGGTTGATCTGGTTGGGCTCGACACGCGCCTGAATATTCTGGAGTATCTTCATAAGTCGTTGGGAGAGAAATATCGTCCCGCGCCTCTGCTCGTGCAGTATGTGAAGGCCGGACGGTTGGGGCGGAAGTCCGGGCGCGGCGTGTACGAGTATCCGGACGTCGCGGCGGCATCAGGGAAAGCAGGTTCCCCACCTGGCTCGGCGCCGGGTTCGGAATGACAAGGAATCTGCCATATGCCTCTCGTTTCATTCTCTGGTTGCATCGCGTCCAAAGCTTAGACCCGCCAACTCTGAAACCTTTTCCTGCTCCACTCCCTTGCTCGCAATCAGCACCTGAAAACTCTCGCCCATGCCTGCGGGCGTTACGAGATGCTTGAGTTGCAAAGCGACCTTCGCACGTTCTTGCGGCAAGCGGCATTCTTCGAAGGCGTCGGCAAACTGATTGGCTTCGCCAATGCCCATCAGGAATTGGGATTGCGTGACGAGCTTGTGTGCATGCATGCCTTGCTTTTCTGCCGCAGCGGCGAGCGCCGTGAAGTTTACGTCGGCGGTGATGTCCTGTTCGCCGGGAGCTTCGTAAGGGTCGGGGCTGATGGAATGCTGGCGAATGGTCTTCAGCGTTCCGCGGTGGCGGCCGGCAAGTTGCTCTTCGCGCGTGTAGCCGTAATCGATGGCGATGAAGAATCCGCGCCGGATGTTGGCGGCAATTCGATCCATGAACTGTTGCGCCGCGAGAGGCGCTTCGATGCGTTCGAGGGCTTCGGGATGAACGGAATAGCGGTCGAGGAATTCCAGTTCCTCCGGCGAAGCCTGCGCCCAGGTTTCAACGAAGCGGCCATCGCGCGCATCAATGCGAAGGGATCCTTTCGTGCTCAGAACTTCCACCGGGAAGGCGTCGAAGAATTCGTTGGCGAAGACGATAGTGGGAACCTCGGGAGCTAAAGCCCCCTGTTTTTGGCTTCTGTTCGGCACGACTGAAGTCGTGCCCTTCCCGATCTGTTCTGCGCTGAGGATCTCGGTGCTCTTGACGCACACGGCTTTCCCCGATTTGATACGATCCGCAAGAGTCTCGTTGAGTCGCGCGCGCAGGGCGGGCGAACTTTCTACCAGAACATACCGAAGCGCGCGGAAGAAATCCGGAAACTTCTTTTCAGACCAGTCCAGAACATCCTGTGCGAACAAGCCACGGCCGGGGCCGAATTCGATCAGGTCGATGTGCTCTGATGAGCCCAGTGCGCGCCACATTTCCTCGAACTGACGCGCCAGAAGGCGGCCGAAGACTTTGTGTACATCGCTCGAGGTGTAGAAGTCGCCAGCCTTGCCGAATTGTTCTGCGTTTCGCGAGTAATAGCCATGCTCAAGATCGTAAAGGCAGAGTTCCATGTAACGGGAAAAAGGAATGGGGCCGCGCTCGCGGATTTCCTGCTCGATCTTCTGGCGCAGAGTTGGCATCGCTCGGCGATTCAAGTCGAACTTGGGAGGAAATGCGGTTGCCTATTTCTTCGCATTAGCGGCTCCAGCAGAGTATTGGCCGATCGCTTTTTTCACATCATTCACTAGATTCGTCATCGCCTCGTTATAGTTCTTCTCGCCGGTGGCCGGCCGATTTGCTCCCTGCACACGCTCAGCGAACCACCAGAGGACGGCTTGCGTCTTGGGATCGCGCACAGTCAAATCAAGATACGCCAACCGAACACTACTTTGTACCATGGCGTTTCCCAGCGTTGGCCGGTCAGCTAAGTTTATTTCAAAAATCAAATCGGCGTCCGCAGGGGCGGGGACCAACTCGTAATATCCCCAGCTCTTTAGCGAGGCGTAAAACTGGTTGTATGGGCGGTAGGGATCGTCTTCGGCGTTGCGCGGAGAGAGAAATAATGCTCCTGGCACATTCGAAATGAAGACCTTCTTGCCAGCCAGAAGCTGTGATGGCAGGGGTGCAGGGGCCAGCGGACTCTGACCAACTTGCTGCGCCCACAGGGATAGCCCTGTGGTCAGGATCACGGCCAATGTCATATGGAGCGTGTACGATTCGAATATCCTCATGACTTTGTCCTTCTTAAATCAAGATTGGAGCGGACTTCCCGAGAGTGAGAACCTCACAGAGCCTTAATCCGCGTCGCCTGACGAATATAACTCCAAACGAAAACCAGAGTTGTTGCGAAACAGGCTGCTTCTGTCGAGATTACTCTTCTTTACAGACCTTGCTCCCGCCTGTCAGCGCGGTCCTGCGGGGTGCGGATAAACATTTCGACGAAGTAGTCGTGTAATGCGTCATAGAGTTGGCGCTGGAAGCTCCATTCAAACTGCGGATGGTCGAGGTCGCGAGGATGCATTTCGAGGTAATAAGTGTGCATGGGAATAGAAGAGTCTTTGAACTGAATGATCAGCTCGACGCCTTCACCTTTGGAGCGTGCCGAGAAATTCAGCAGCGGATGCTCGTAGAGTCGGAGTTGAGCGAGAACCCGGTCGAGGCGCGCGGTAACGGTTTCAGGCACGCAAACAATTGTATCCCTCAGCGGGGTGAGACCGGCATGAACCCAAGTTCGCACCTCATTAGGCCAGACCGCAGGTCTTGTTCGGTTTTCGTAACAAATTAAAAAAATGATTGCCAACGCCTGCAAGCGTGTGTATATTTTGCGCCACTTCCCCGGGGCTGTGGCGTGCGTAGTTCAATCGAACACTGAAAACTGAGGGCAACATGCGCTTCCTTACGACGCTGGCATATTGGGAAGGCGCCATCCTGGTTGGTGGGTTGTTCTGCGTCGTGCTGTGGAAGTTGATGACGGGCGGCATCAGTCTCAATTACCTGCTCGATGGCGACGTCCGGGACCCTGATAGTCCGACCGGTTTTTCAACGACCCCAAGCCCCGGACGCATTCAGGCCCTTGCGGTCACGCTCTTTGTGGCGGGGTACTATTTGCTGCAAGTGATGCACAATCCGAAGGAATTTCCGAAGATGCCCGATACAGTGCTGGGCGCGCTGGCTGGAAGCCATGCTCTATACCTTGGCGGCAAGGCGCAAGCGATGCTCCCCCGAATACGAGATCTATTCAAATAGGAGGATGATATGGACAAAGAGGACCGCAAGATATTTCTGTTGATGTTCCTCGGCATGGTGGTAGTGACAATCGTGAGCGCCTTTGTGATTGCGGTCTACATTCCGGGCGAGCCGATGATGAAGCTAAAGCTGGCCGTCACATATGCCTTGCTGGTGCTGATCTTTCTGTTCGGGTTCGCGGTGCTCGCTGCAATTGCCAGCGGAATCATTGACATCTCGAAACTGCTGGAAGACGACTCCACGGCGGGAGGAGCCAGCACCTCGCGTTTTCAATTGCTGATCTTCACATTCGTCATCGGAATGAGTTTTGCTCTGATCGTGGCCTCCAGTACAAAGCTTCCCGAGGTGCCAACGAATATTTTGGCTTTGCTGGGAATCAGCGCTTCCACTTACGGTGTGAGCAAGGGGATACAAGCTGGGTCGAAGGACAATGCAAATGGCTCGAGCACAACACAGAATGGCGGCACGGGTGATGCCAATAAGTGATCGCAAGGTGGGCTTAACAGCACGGCGCGGCCCGGAAATATTGGTGTGAAGAATCGTTCCAAAGGAGCAGATTATGCCCGCAAACAGTTCGCAGACGAATCATACCTTCGGCCGGTATGTTGCGCCGCTTGCGCCCGTGGCACTGGCTCTGGCAATGAATTTGGCGCCATCGAATCGAAATCCGACGCCTGCGGAAAGCGCAGCGCCCATCGTTATCAACGGCGTCACCATCGAAGCGCAGGAATGCGAAGACAACATTGCGGATTTTCAGGCGTGTCACGAGGATTACCCCACCGGTTGCAGTAAGGCCGGCGGGTATGACCCTTATCTCAACTACCTTAAGAATTTGACCCCGACCTCGGCCACGGGAATTAACTTTCTTGATCAGTCAGCTTTCGACACCCTCAACAGCGGCACGCCCACCGATTTGGGAAAAGGCAATAACCACGCCACCTACAAAGACCAACTGAGCCAGATGGGAGAAGGCAAGCAGTTTGGGCTGGTTGGTTACCTTTACTATTACGAGCACACCGCGGCGGAGAGCAGCAACTGCGACTTGATCGGGCCAGATGGTCAGTGGTCGAACGTGGATTTTCACATTGGCATCGGGTTTGATCAAACTTTGACGAGTCAGGTGAACTCTGCAAACCCATCAAAGCCTCCCAAGGCGTTGCAGCAGAATAGCGTGATCGTCGAGATGACTCCGCACTACCGCGCGCAATTCGACCCGACCGCATGGACTCTCGACAATCTCCAACCCGCGCTTGGCCACAAAGTTCGAATCGTCGGGCAACTGCTCGTGGATAGCGAACACAACAAGCCCGCTGATAATTGCGCCCTGGCAAACAAGACGGCCAAATGCTGGCGTTATTCCATCTGGGAATTGCATCCGGTGACCAGCTTCCAATACTGCGCAGACGATTCATGCACAGAAGCCTCGGGAGCCTGGATTCCGATTGGAGGAGGTTCCAACGCGCAGGCCGGAGCGGGAAGTTCGGGTGGAGCGTCGCAGACACCCGCAGGCAGTGAATCAATTCACAAGCCGCGCGGTTCTACGCGTACCGCAGAGCCTCGATCGGGTTCAGCCGCGCAGCCTTGATCGCAGGCAGCATGCCGCTGATCATGCCTACGAAGCCGGGGATGGCCGCCGACAAGATCAACGGAATAAACCCTGCCTACGTACAGCAATCCCGTACAATTACATATAGGCACAATACATGACAGAAACTACATACACGAACCTGCGCCAGAGCCTGGCTTCTGTGCTTGATCGTGTTGCCAACGACCACGAAGTCGTAATCGTCGTGCGCAAGGGACAAAGGAAAGTTGCGATGGTTCCGGCCGATGAATTGGCAGGTTTGATCGAGACGGCACACCTTTTGCGGTCACCCAAGAATGCGCAGCGTTTGCTCACCGCGCTGCGGCGGGCGATAGGCCGGAAGGGCAGGCCAGAACCACTCGAGAAACTCCGCCGGGAGATGGGACTTGCCGCGCAGCGTTGAACGGGAAGCCATCTTTCATCCTGAGTTTCGGCAAGACCTGCGCTATTGGGTTGAGACAGACCGCAAAGTTGCCGTTCGCGCCTTCGACCTCATCGAGGCTGTCCTGCGTGATCCGTTTACCGGCATCGGGAAGCCAGAGCCATTGAAGTACTTACTGGCGGGCTGCTGGTCGCGCCGGATTACTCAGGAACACCGCTTGGTGTATCGCGTAAGTGAACGGCGGATCGACTTTCTGCAGGCGCGATACCACTACTGAGCGGGAGCTTTTGGGGCAAATCGGTTGAGTTGGCCGCGGGACGACAATCCTACTCATACCGCAGAGCCTCGATCGGGTTCAACCGCGCAGCCTTAATCGCGGGCAGCATGCCGCTGATGATGCCAACGAAACTCAAAATAGCTGTCGACCAGATCAGCGTGGCGAAATCGATGTAGAGGTGAATATCGCCTTCGCTGGCGTTTTCTTCAAAGGCGCTCCACAGCGTGAGCGAGCCTACGCTCCAGGAAACCAGATAGGCCAGCAACACTCCCAAAAGGCCGCCCAGAGCGGTGATCACCAGGGCCTCTGTTAAGAACTGGAACAGGATGTGCCAGCGATGCGCGCCCAGAGCTTTTTCCACGCCAATCTCCCGCGTCCGCTGTGTCACCGAAACCAGCATGATGTTCATCAGCCCCACACCGCCGATGCCCAGTGTCAGCAGGCCGATAAAGCCGAGCAGGATTTTTATTCCGGTGCTGATCACTTGCAGGTCAAGCAAGTCCGCAAAAACGTCAAAGACGAATATCGCGCGGCGATCCTTGGGATCGAAGTTGTGATGAAAGCCCATCGAGTTTCGCACCGCCGTTACGACCTTGTCGTGGTCTCCTTCGTATTCCATCACGATGGAATTCAGATAATAAGGATTGACCAGATCGCTCATCGCGCTGAACGGAATGTAGACGTGGCCGTTGATGTTGTCGTCACCATTCTGCACCTGATGCCTCATCACTCCGATGACCTGGTAGGAAATGCCGTCGAGGCGAATGGTTTCGCCAAGGGCATTCTGGCCCGAGAAAAGTTTTTTTCTTACGTCTGATCCGATGATGGCGACGCGAGTGTGAGTAAAGTCGTCGGACTCGCTGAAGAAAGTGCCTTCTTCGGTGTCGAGACGGCGCATGCGTCCATAGGAGGCGTAGACCCCGCTCACGCCGTAAGTCGCGCTGCGCGTGCCGTAAGCCACGAGAGTCTGTTTGGCGACTTCAGGAGAAACGTGCTTGAGCAAGGGCACTTCGTCGCGGATGTAGTCGAGATCGTCGGTGGTCAACCTGACCTGCGTGCCCGCTTTAGTGCCTCCGGCCTGCAATTCGGTGCGGCCGGGAAAGACGAAAACCAGATTCGTGCCGAACGAGCGGAACGCCACCCAAAGGCCGCGCTCGAAACCAGATCCGTAAGCCAGCAAGAGCACGACGGTGGCAATGCCCCAAGCCATGCCGAGCATGGTCAGCACGCTGCGACGGCGATTGTGCCGGAGCGCATTGTAGGCTTGGTTGGCGAGATCGACGATCATAATTTTTATTCCTGCCTCAGCGCTTCCACCGGCTCCATCAGCGCGGCTTTGCGCGCGGGATAGAGGCCGGCGGAAATTCCCGCGATGGCCAGCGATCCGATGGCAGCCAGCGCCGATGCGGGAATAATTCGCGGCGTATCGAAACCCTCTGGTGCCGGCAACATCGCCAGCAGCGTGACAAATCCTGTGGCTAAAACCAAGCCGATACCGCCGCTGAATGCCGTAAGAAAAGCTCCTTCGACAAAGAATTGCGTGAGAATGTTTTTGTGGGTTGCGCCCAGTGCCTTGCGCAAGCCAATTTCCTTGGTGCGTTCGCTCACTGAGACCAGCATGATGTTGACAATGCCGATCGCGCCAAGCCCCAGAGTGACGACGCCGACCACGCCGAGGAACCAATCCATCGCGTCGAAAATCTTGCTCACGCGCTGCATGTTTTCGATAGTGTCCCAGTCTTCAAATGCGTCTTCGAGTTTAGGATCGAAGCCGTGGCGTGTGGCGATGATCTGGTGAATCTCATTCTTCGCCTCGGTATGCAGGTCTTTGCGGATGGGCGTGTAGTTGATAAAAGAAATCGCATCCTCGGAATTCGCCTTAGTCAGGCGAAACAGGTTACGCATCGTCTCGATGGGAATGAAGATGCGCGAGTTGGTGCCGTTATTGCCGTCGCGTCCAACTTTATCGACCACGCCGATCACGTCGAAACTGATCCCATTGAGAAGAATCGTAGAGCCTACGGCGGGGCGTCCCGGAAACATGTTCTTCAGCATTTCCCATCCCACGACCGCCACACGGCGGCGCTCAGTGTTGTCTTCGTCGTTGAACCAGCGGCCGGGACGAATGGGCACGTTGCGAATCTGGTTGTAGTCGGTAGCAACGCCGAAGACCTGCCCGTTAGTGGATCCGTAGTCGCTGACAGCGCGAATGTCTTCGCGATTCAGCACCGGAGACACCGCACCTACGAACTTCGCCTGCTGGCGAATGGCAGAATAATCGGCATAGGTGAAGTAATAAGTCTGCCCGGATTGCGTGCTGCCCTCGACCGCCGGAATGCGCCCCGGAAACATGAACATTATGTTTTGTCCCAGGGTAGCGAGCTGTTTTTCCTGGCCGCTGCGAAAGCCTTCCCCCAAGCCCACAAGAAGCAGCAGCGAGCCCACGCCCCACGCGATTCCAAACATGGTAAGGAACGAGCGCAGCTTGTGCGCCCACAGCGTGGAGAGCGATTGCCTTACGATCTCGAGAAGTATTCGCATGAAGTACACCCCCACGCTTCCGGGGAGGCCGCGTGGGGGTCCCGGGCGACGTTCAGGCGAGGGGTCTCAATCCCGCCTAACTATCTACTCTTTAGTACGCGCCCGCATCTCGCAAAGTTCCACCACCTTGATTAGTTCTTTAGACGACCAGAGGCCGAAAAAGTTATCTGGGGAGTTTAATGAGGGTGAGTGCGCGTGGTTTGCAGACTGGCGCGGCGGAATTGCGGTCCTAGGCCGTCAGAACTCGAAATATCCAGCGGCGCGTGCTGAGGAATGCGGGCCGTCCGTGCCGGTCGCCGGTAGTAATCCTAAGACGCCACTCAGACTCTCCCAGGCAGCCTGGTTCAACGCTGGGTCTGAGCCGACGAGGTCGCGAATCATATCCCAGGCGGCCATGTTGAGCGCGCCCTCGGGCGGCGGTCCCATAGCGAGCGAGACTGCGCATTGCGGGCAGAAAGAGATGCGATGCGCCGCCGACTTCTGGCGCGGCCTTATTCCCACCGTCTGCGCGAACATATACAGCGCAACGGATTTATGCCCCGGTTCGAGTTCGCGATTGCAGCGAAGGCAATGCATGTTCCCCAAGAGCTTCTCCTGGCGCCGATTGCGGATGATGAAACTAAATACTGTCTTCGCGGCAGGTGAGATGCAAGTATGCAGAAAGATACCGGCACCGTTCATGTTCGCAGCGATGCAATCTTCCCAGTCGAGAACCAAGTTGTGATCTAGCAGAAGCCGCTGAAATCCTGCAATCTGATGCGATGAGTAACAACAGCGGGACTGCTCGGAATTTGCAGTTGGTTGGCGTCCGTTCCACGACTCGCAAACGCCAGTCGTCGGGCAGGTTCGTTCGATTGTCGCAACTCCGCAAATTGAGCGAGTGCGAACAAGTGGCTGCGGTTTGCTACCGGATGCGGGCCACTACGATCGAGTTCCTGCTGGTTCGCACCCGGGGTGGCGGAGGGCGCTGGACCTTTCCCAAAGGCAGTGCGGAGCCGGGGCTCACGCACGCCCAGGCAGCAGCGCTGGAGGCGTTCGAAGAAGCGGGAGTTCATGGCCGTATCGAAGAAGCTTCGTTCGCGAGTTATCTACGCATGCCGATCGATAGGAAGCGAACTTCGAGATCTGGCGAGAAGCGAGTTGCCATCAAGGCCTACCTCTGCGAGGTGTTGCGCCTCAGTCCACCGCAGGAGTCGAAGCGAGATCGCACTTGGTTTTCTGCCGAGGAAGCGCAGAGGATATTGCGCCAGGGGCGTGAGAATGCAGACGGTGCAGAATTCGCGCGTCTGGTTGATAAGGCCGTAGCGCGCATTCAGCAATTGCACGGCGCGATTGGAGTTGTAACAGATGCCGCGCTGGCCAATACCCCTCAACAGAATCGACTACGACTAAGTACGCTACAAAAAGATTCGTTGCAAAAAGTACAGTTCGATTTTGCGGAAACTTGTGGTAGCTCGCAGCGAGTGTCCGCCTCGGACGTGCGTCGCCAACTTAGTGGCACAAGGCTGTCCGCAGCGTCTGTCATCGACATCGATTCCCGCGAAGTCTTGCCGTGTGAGATTCTTGAATTCACTCGCGCGCGGGAGAAGAAATCCAAAGCTCTGGTAGCCGGTTCAAAAATCGGCTGACCCATCTCGCCTCAACCTCTACTCTTTATTTTTTGGCCGCTCGTAGGCCTTGGCTAAATACCTGCGCGCCTCTTCGAGTGCGGCGAACGTGTCGTCGTTGGTTTGAATGGCTTGCCGGTATTCATTGATGGCGCGCTCGCGCTGGCCGGTAACGTCGAAGATCTTGCCGAGCTGGATATGGCTCCAAACCTCCGTCCAGCGCGGTTCGCCGTTGCCGTTGATGGAAGCTCGATAGGAGTTTGCCGCGGCCTGATAGTTCCTCTGCAGGAAGAAAATTTCCGCGATGCGGTAGTGAGCCAGGGAGCTGTTCTTGTTCTGGTCAAGCGCTTTATTGAATTCGCCGAGCGCTCCCGACAGGTCGCCCTGCTGCTGCAGCGCCATCCCGCGCAGAATCGAAGAACGCAGCTTCACATCGGAATTGTTGGTGAGTACGTGATGGTCAGGATCGACGACGATGCGCCGCGGCCGTCCGAAGGTTTCGATGGCAAACGGCGAGCTGATGCCTACTACTTCGAGCCTCTTGTCTTCTGTTTTGCCGTCGGTGTCAATGCGCAGATCGACGGGCATGCGGAAAAGATCAAGATCCTGAGAAATCTCCCCGGTAACGCGGAAGCCCGGGCTCTTGGCGTCTTTGGACGCGGCTCCTCCCAGGCGATAGACCGAGTACTTCACCTTAAATTCCGGAGCACCCGTGGAATCGAGCCACTGAGAAAAGAACCATGTGAGTTGATCGCCATAATATTTTTCGGCAATGGCTTTGAAGTCGTCCATAGTGGCCGATTTGCCGGCGTAAGTCTCGGCGAACTCGCGCATAGTCTTGAGATATTTCTCCTCGCCCAGCACCCATCGCAGCATGTGCAGAATCATCGCGCCTTTGTCGGTGACAAGTGACTGAAACTCAGTGGAGAACGGGTCGAGCTTGCTGACACTCGAGAGCGGAACGGTATCGTAGGCCAGCGCGCCCACCGACATGTCTTTTACAGCTTCCTCAAGGCCGGCTGCGCCCGCTGCACTCTCCACATACATAGCTTCGGAATAGCGGGAGAAGCCATCGACCAGCCACCAATCATCTTTTGTAGCCGGACTAACTGACGCTCCCCACCATTGATGTGCGATCGCGTTGGCCAACAGTCGGTAATTAGTTTTCTCAGTGATCGAAGGGCTTGCGATGCCGGCGATCTCTGGACCCCAGGCGTAGGGAACGGTGTCACCCGGCAGCTCCACCACGTTTAGCTTTTGCGATAGCGGAGTTCCGTACAGCGTGATGAAGTAAGTAAATTCCTGCACCGCGGTAGTCGTATATTCGGGAGCCAGCGCCTGATGCGTGGGCTTGAAATAAACGTGCAAGTCCATTCCGGCTTCGTCGCTCTTATATTCCTTGAAGCTGCCCACGACGATGGTGCCGGGGAAACTCGGCTTCGTATAGGCGAATGTGAACGTCTTGGTTGGAAGGCCGTTCGTGTTGGGCTTCTTCGAAGGCGGATTATCGGACGTTGTGGCCTTCCCACTCCCAATCACAAGCATGTGCGAAGGAACAGTCACGCTGATGGTCGAAGTAAAGCGGTTCATTCCGTAGCCGCTCACAGGGAACCAGCGCCCGGCATAGAGCAGGTAGCTGGTGTCGTCGCCAACATAGGCAAGCTTAAGGCCGGGAACCGGGCTGTCGTCGGCGGTTTCGAGCTGACCTTCGTATTCGAAAGTGAGCGTGGTCGAGGCGTCCCGGGCAAGCCCTGCAGGCAACGGCACGCGAATCGTCGAATCCTGCGTGACGCGCTCAGCCGAGAGCGGCTGGTTCTGGTCGTCCAGAACCCGGGTAACGCGCAGGTTGTTGTGCAGTTCGAAGACGGCCACGCTGATGTCCTGAAGCGCAGTAAACTTCACCTTCGCCCGCGCCGAAATCTGATGCAGATGAGGCGTGAGTTCAACCTCGATCTGGTAATCGTCTACGCGCAGGTGCGTCTTCTCGGCAGCCCGCGACGGGATCGCGACCAAAGCCAATAGCAGCAGGGTAAGGGAACTCGACAGGACGCTCGGGGCGCGCCGAAGGCGAATCAGCATTAAGGAGAGTCTCCAGGGAAACGGCTAACCATTCCCTATGATGAAGATTCTCACCTAAAAGATGCTGGGAGCACAAGGCTTAGCGGTTTTTTGAAGATGCTAGATTTCCCGCGCAGCCCGTCAAATGCCAAGAATCAGAGATGTCTTTAGACCCCAGAGTGACGCGAAGTGTCACAGCCCGACGACACATTCTGCTACCGGCAACGCAGAGAGAACCTTCGAGCGGAACCATAGCTTGCCCTCCTACTGAAAATAATCCTACTAACCGGATCTGCCCTTTTCTTGTGTTCAGACACTTCTGAATATCACGGTTTAGCTTGCTCTGGCGCGGGGGCGTGGCTCGTGAACCTTTTGAGGAAAAATTCCTGAACCACATTGCCGATTGCGCCCCCGCCCACAGCGATCCCCATATTTTCAAACGTCAGCGACACCCCATTTCGATTTTGCGCGGGATAATACAGATTGGAGATACCGCCTGCGGCCAGATCTCCGAGAATGAACGAGTAATTCGGCTGCCAGTGTCCATTGTCGCCCTTGCAGATCACCGCATTCGCAACGGCGTAGAAAAACCTCGACTTCCGGCTGCCCGTGCCCTTGTAGAAATATCGCGGGTCCTGCTTTAAGAGCGATGGAAATATCGCGCTGCCCAAAAAGACTCCCGACACTAAGTCCGCATAAGCGGCGCCGTAGCGCTTCGCGTAGCCCTGCATCCCCTGCCCGTATCCACTGAAGGCATCGTCGGCCTGTTCAATGCCGGCAACGGCGCCTGTGATTGCAAACGACACCGGATCAATGGTGGTCTTCCACGCCAGCTCGAACTTCTGCTTCGTCGTAAGGGGAACCGCGTTGGGAATGTAGCTGATATAAAAGTTAGGAAAGACTCCCAGCAGGCGCTGTTTCTCTTCAACCCTGATCTCATCCTGCGCCACTTGCTCCTGCGGCACAAGCACCTCTACGTTTATAGTGCTGCGGGCGACCCCGAGTACGATCTGCGGAAAAACGAAGTCTTCCCCGGTGTGAACAACTCCAGCCTTCTCCAGCGGCGCGAAACTGGAGGCTTCAAAGGATAGTTGAAACGGTCCAGGGGCCACATCTAAAAAAACAAAATGCCCGTCGCCATCAGAAAGCGCTTCTCTTTTCGAGGGCGTATCTGTCGCGGATCCGCCAGGAGCGGCTATGCCCGGCTGCGCCAGGCTTACTTTCACATTGGCGATTACTGCTCCGTCTGGATCAACCACTGTACCGCTGATGCTTGCAGGATGAGGTTCTGATTGAGGCTGCTGTGACTGAGCGAAACTCGCATTATCATTCCAAATTCCGCCGACGGCGATCCAAAGGACGAAAGCCCACTTCGCGGCGCGAATTGGAGATCCTGAATACCTATTTGGGCTATGGATACGCGGAATGATTTCTGTCAAAAGTAGTCCTTACTCTCGGTAACCAGGGTTACATTATTGGTTGTCCCAATTATGTCTGATGCGAGAACCTTCGCCAAGGCAAGCCCGCCGTTCTCGATTCTGCGATGAATGATTTGCCCGTCAACGTTGGCCAAGCGACGAAATAATTTCGGCGGCGCGGTCTGCCGGATGCAACGCCGGACCTTCGACGCCCCGCCCCGGCGCCTGCAACATGGCCTTCACCCGCGTCAGGCCCGCGATCATGCGATCGCGCACATCGCCGTCAGGCAGAATCTCCCGCATTCGGGCGACGACGTTCGCGGCTGTAAAATCCTGCTGCACCAACTCGGGGACGATTTCCTCCCCGGCGATCAGATTGACCATGGCGAAGCGTGGAACTTTGACTCGCGGTTTGCCCAGCATATACGTAAGCGGCGAAACGCGGTACACCATCACAAACGGTGTACGCATCATGGCTGCCTCCACGGTAGCTGTGCCGCTGGCAACGATGCCAGCCCGCGAATGCCACAGCGCGGGCAACGATTCGGGGACGAGCGTGATGCCTCGCTGGCTGATAAGGTTTTGCAGAAAGGCCCGATTAAGCGTGGGTGCAACCGGCAGCAGAAATTCATATCCGTCGCCAAGCTGTGGGGCCGCTTCCAGAATCGTCGGCAGGTTCATCCGGACTTCTTTTACGCGGCTGCCGGGCATCAGCGTGATCCATTGTTTCGCAGGATCGAGATGAAATTGCGCTGCATAATCGCTGCGCCCAATCGCTGGCTGTGGCAAGTCTGCCAAGGGATGGCCGACGAACGTCGCATCTACGCCACGATCGCGGTAAAACTTTTCTTCAAACGGAAAAATTACCAGTGCTTTGTCGATGTAGTCGTGGATGAGCCGCACGCGTCCCTGGCGCCAAGCCCAGAACTGCGGCGCGACATAATAGACGACAGGGATGCCGAGCTTCTTCATCTGCCGCGCGACGCGCCAGTTGAACGCCGGCGAATCAATGACGATGGCGAGATCAGGCTTGCGCCTGTCAGCTTCGGCGATCAGATGCCGGAACAGACCATAGATCTTCGGCAGATGGCTCAGGATTTCAGTGATGCCGACGACGGAAAGATCTTTCGCATCGACAACCGTGTCGCACCCAGCAATGCGCATCCGCTCTCCCCCAGCCCCGAAGAATTCGAGTTGCGGAACGCGCCGCCGCAGGGCCGCAATGAGCTGCGCGCCATACATTTCTCCGGAAGCTTCGCCCGCTGAGATCAGGATTCGCAAGAGAGCATTGTAATGCCAGAAGTTCTAATCATCTCCGCTAGCGTTGACTTCGGAACCCGAGGGCGATGATTGGACTGAGCCCAGCTCCTGATCTTTGTATTGGAGCTGGTAGAGCTTGAAGTAGATGCCGCGCTGGGCCAGGAGTTGCTGATGCGTTCCCATTTCGCGCACCTGACCTTTGTGCATGACGATGATCTTGTCGGCGCGCTGCACGGTCGACAGCCGGTGCGCGATGATCAGCGATGTGCGTCCCTCGACCATGCGGTTGAGTGCATCGCGCACCCGGAATTCGGTTTCCGTATCCACGCTGGAGGTCGCTTCATCGAGAATCAGGATTTTCGGCTCATGCGCCAGGGCACGCGCGAACGAGATCAACTGCTTCTGTCCGGTCGATAGCGTCGAGCCGCGCTCGCGCACTTCTTCGTCAAAACCCTTGGGCAGCGCGCGGATGAAGTCAGTGAGGTTCACATCGTCTGCGGCCTGCTCGATGTCCGCATCCTGAATACGTTTTGTGCCGAGCCGGATGTTTCCGCCAATCGTCCCGCTAAACAGGAACGGATCCTGCAGCACGACGCCGAAGCGGCTGCGCAAGTCAGCAAGGTCCATCTCCTTGACATCGACGCCGTCAATCCGCACCGCGCCTTTCTGCACGTCGTAGAAGCGCAGGAGAAGCGAGATCAGAGTCGTCTTGCCCGCACCGGTATGGCCGACGATCGCTACGGTTTCGCCAGGCTCGATGGCGAAGGTAACATCGCGCAGAACCCAGTCGGGCAGTTGCTCGCTAATCGCTCCACTCTCAGAAGCGTCGCGATAAGCGAACCACACGTGATCGAACTCGATTCGGCCCGGGCCTTCAGGACGCTTCGTAACCGCCGGCGAGACTACCTGCACCGGCGTATCCAGCAGTTTGAAGATGCGCTCGCTCGCCGCCATGGCCGATTGCAGGATGTTGTATTTCTCGCTGAAGTCCATGATCGGCCGGAAGAAGCGCAAAGCGTATTGAATGAAGGCAACCAGCACACCCAAGCTCGCGACCGTCGAAACTAGACGGAAGGCGATCAATATTTTTGGGTTGAAACTCAACGCGACGCTGGTCACGGGAGTGTTGCGCATCACGTCACCGCCACCGAACCAGATGACGCAGGCAATCGCGATCGCCGAGAGAATCTCGACCACGGGATAGTAGACGGAGTAGGCCATGATCGCGTCTTTGAACGCGTCCATATGGCTGCGATTGATTTCCTCAAAGCGGGTATAAGCCTTGCGTTCGCGGTTGAAAAGCTGCAGCACCATCATCCCACTGATGTGCTCCTGTAAGTAGGAGTTGATGCGCGCGATGGCAACGCGAATGCGGCGGTAGGAATCACGCACCCGGTCGCGGAAGATCTTCGTCGCGACAACGATGAATGGCAGCACGGCAAAGGTGATCAGCGCCAGCTTCCAGTTCATGCACAGCATCACGCCCAGGATGCCCGCCAGCACAAAGAGATCTTCGAAGATCGACACCACGCCTGAAGTGAACATCTCATTCAATGCATCCACATCGGTCGTAACGCGCGTGACCAGGCGGCCGACTGGATTCTTGTCGAAGAAGGCGACGTGCAGCCGCTGCAGATGGCGGAAGATCTGACGGCGCAGATCGAACATCACTTTCTGGCCCGTCCACTGCATGTAGTAGGTTTGCAAGAACTCCAGCAGGAAGCTCAAGACGAGCAGTCCAACATAAATGGCCGCGATCTGCGCGATGCCGGTGACGGCGTGCGGACTGAGCCAGCTCCAGATGCCGGAAGATGTCGCGGTCGCCACCGCTTTCGGCGCGAGATAGCGATCGATCGCCACCTTGGTGAGATATGGCCCGAGCACGTCGGCGAACGACTTCAGAACAATCGAGGCCAGCGCAATCGCCACCTGCCAGCGGTAGGGACGCAGGTACTTCAGCAGCCGCGCCATCAGGCGGCTGTCATACGCTTTGCCTAATACTTCTTCTTCCTGAGACATCGGTTCGAGGCGAATCGGGCGGTAAAGCCGCGCCCGTGGCGCTGTTAACAGCGTACCTCAATATGGATGGCCGGAGCCGGCGGCAGGATGGAAAAGGTTTGCGGGTTGCGCGGGTGGGATAATGATCTGCATGCCCCTCGGTATTTACATTTCGGTGCCATTTTGCCGCACCAAGTGCAGCTACTGCAACTTTGCATCCGACGTTTTTTCGCGGGTGGTGTTCGAACGCTATGTGGATCGCATCTGTTCCGATATCGAGAATGCACCACGAGTCGCGGCGGAGATGGGCGGGAAGATGGAGCGCGCGGTGGATTCCATTTACCTGGGCGGAGGAACGCCGACAGTGCTCGATGCCGGGCAGTTGGAGCGGATCTTTGGTGCAGTGCGGCGCGAGTTCGAGGTGAGTCCCGAAGCGGAAATAACTGTCGAGTGCGCTCCCGGCACATTGACTTCCGCCATGCTGGAGAGTTTGCTGCGCTGCGGTGTGAACCGCGTGAGTCTTGGAGTGCAGTCGTTTGTGGACCAAGAAGCGGCCGCGGTCGGCCGTCTGCACAAACGCGCGACTGTGCTGGAAGACGTTGCTCGATTGCGGGCTGCTGGGATCGCGAATATCAACATCGATCTCATCGCGGGGTTGCCGCACCAGACTGCGGAGAGTTGGGAATTCTCTTTAGCGGAGACGATCGCGACCGCAGTGCCGCACGTCAGCGTCTACATGCTCGAAGTGGACGAGGATTCGCGGCTGGGACGCGAGGTCATCGCGGGAGGCACGCGCTATCACGCTCACTTTGTGCCGGATGAAGAAGCCGTGGCTGATTTTTATACGACGGCGGGCGATCGGCTCCAAGCGGCGGGTATCCCGCAGTATGAGATTTCCAACTTCGCGCGCGACGGTTTCGAGTCGAGGCATAACTTGAAGTATTGGACACGCCAGCCCTATTTCGGTTTCGGCGTGGACGCACACTCGATGCTAGTCTCCGTTGCGCCGGAAAACGACGCGGTGCGATTCGCTCCCTCGGATTCTCTCGAGAAATACGTGAGCGCGGCGGGCTTGCAGCGCACCCGAGTCTCGCGCTCGGCAGCCTTGGAAGAGAGCTTCTTCCTTGGGCTGCGGCTGAACCGCGGCGTTAGCCTGCGGGAGTTGTCATCGAAATTTGGCGAGGAATCGGTCGAGGCTGCGCGAGCCGCAGTTACTGAACTCGTCGGGGGCGGGCTGATGGAGCGGCGCGGAGACCTGGTTTGCCTGACGGAGCGCGGTCGCTTAGTTTCGAATGAGGTGTTCGAACGATTTATTCTGCCGGATGAAATTGCTGATTGATTTTGTTTTACCTCAACTCGACATGGAATGAATTGTTGGCAAACCATCCGGTCGGTTGGGATGCCGGGATTGATGTGAAGAATCATCAGTAATCATGCTGGTTTGCGCGTTGCTGTGTTCCACTGCCCGAGGTAACTTTCTCCCCTTCTGCGGCTATGTTCTAATCGAAAGTCAGGTCGAGTCGGTGGAGGAATCTTGGATTTTCAATTAAGCGACGAGCAGCAGCAGCTCAAGAAAACCGTTCGCGAGTTCGCCGAGCTCGAGATTTTGCCCAACGTCATGAAGTGGGATGAGGCGTGCGAGTTTCCGCTAACCACGATCAAGGAACTGGGCAAGCTCGGATTGTTGGGAACCGTTTTTCCGCCCGAGTACGCGGGCGCTGGTATGGGCTATGTGGAATATGTAATCGCCATCGAAGAGTTGTCGCGCGTGGATGGATCGGTTGGCATCATTGTCGCTGCGCATACGTCGCTCTGTTCCAATCACATTTTTCTCGCCGGCGACGAGGCGCAAAAGAAAAAGTACGTCAGCAAACTGGCGACGGGCGATTTTATCGGCGCGTGGGGATTGACTGAGCCATCTTCTGGATCTGATGCGGGCAGTGCTCGCATGACCGCGAAGCGCCGCGGCAACAGCTGGGTTCTGAATGGCACGAAGACTTTCTGCACCAACGGCCACTACGCGGATGTGATGGTGGTAATTGCGGTGACCGACCGCGCCGCCAAGACGCACGGGCTTTCCGCGTTCATTGTCGACAAAGATACCAAGGGATTTCGTCCCGGCAAAAAAGAAAACAAGCTCGGCTTGCGCGCCAGCGATACCGCCGAGATGATTTTTGAAGATTGCGTGATCCCTGCGGAGAATCTGCTGGGCAAAGAGGGCGATGGCTTCATCGACGCGATGCGCGTGCTCGATGGCGGCCGCATCTCGATTGCGGCTCTGTCGCTGGGCATGGCGCAGGGCGCATACGAAGCTGCGCTGAACTACTCCAAAGAGCGCAAGCAATTTGGCAAAGCGATTGGAGAGTTTCAGGCGATCCAGTGGAAGCTGGCCGACATGGCTACCGAGATCGATGCGGCCCGCCTGCTCACCATGCGCGCCGCTTCCATGAAAGACGCCGGCATGAAGACAACGCTGGAATCCTCGATGGCGAAGCTCTACGCCAGCGAAGTTGCCGTGCGATGCGCCAACGAGGGCGTGCAGATTCACGGCGGCTACGGCTTCATCAAAGACTATCCCGCCGAGAAGTACTACCGCGACGTAAAATTGTGCACCATCGGCGAGGGGACCAGCGAGATTCAGCGGCTGGTAATCGCACGGCAGTTGCTGAAAGACTGAGCGACGTCGGTCGTGGTCAGTTTCCCGGTTGCCTTAGGAATTCTTCAACGAAGCTGTTCCGCATTTCTTCCGACTCCGATCGGCACCTGTGAAACGTTTCTGAGTCTGGCAACACTATCTGTACGAGGGCAGTTGCTCCGTTAAGAGAGGTGCATTCCAGATCCGCTCCAATTGGCGGGCCATCCGTCCGAATTCCATTGAGGAGAACTCAACATGAGCGCGGAAGCTTCACGTCCAACTTGCCCGTTTAAACTCACCACCCCTTACGTGCCGCCGCGGTTCCAGCAGGGGCCGATTACAACCGCGTTGAATCTCGGTCCGCTGGCATCGCTGGCCGGCAGCTGGAGAGGAGATGGCTTCAATGCCATCTGGCGTCCCGACAATCCGGACTCAGAGCCGTTAAACGGCACAACGAAGCGCTTCCTTGAACTTAACCTAACCCACGACTCCTTCGACTTCCACGTGATCCCTGGAGTCGTGCCCAACCGAGGCCTGAACCCGCAGACCGATCTCAGCCTGTACGGCCTGCACTATCTGCAGCGGGTCAGCGACGCAGACAAGCATCCGTTCCCGACCGCCGGGCAGGCCTTGCATATTGAACCGGGGCTGTTTATGAATGTACCCGCGAGCGTCGTGCCCGAGCACGAGGCCACCATCGTGCGCATGGCCAGCATCCCCCACGGCGTCACGGTCATGATGGAGGGAAAGACGCCGAGTTCCACGCCTGTCCCTGGCAAACCGCACATACCGGATATGTTCCCGCTGCCGGAGTTTCCCACATTCAGTCCGGGGATTCCGCCACTTCCGGGGGTTCCACCGCCTCCTTTCCCACCACTTCCCACGGTGCCCGGTACGACCAAGGACGGAGACGGTATTCGGCCGGTCAATGTCGCCGCCGCGCAGCCGCCTATCGAGCATCTGGTTCCGGAGGTGGTATTAGCCAACGATGCTGCTGGCTCGCAGAGCGACGGTCCGTTTCCGCATACGATCCCGCAGAAATATATCGACAATCCGAATGTCCTGTTGACCGAGGCGATCGCGCATCAGCATATTCTCGGCCACATTACGATCAATCTCGATTCCAAGGCGGTGCGTCACGAGATTGCCAATATCCCATTCCTCGGCAACATGGAAAACGCTTTCAACACGCCCTTCGCCGCCAACGCTTTCGTGGAGTCGGCGCGCGCCACCTTCTGGATCGAGTGGGTGGGCATCCCGAGATATCCAATCCTGAAAACGGATACATGCCCGCCGATCAAGGAGATTGAGCCGTTTTGGCCGGAGGGAAGTTATCTGCAACTGCAGTACTCTCAGGTGGTGATCCTCGTTTTCAACAAAGTCCGCTGGCCTCACGTCACGGTGGGGACGCTGACGCTCAGCGCGGGATAAACCCCGTAGTGAGATTCAGCGCCCGGTGATTGCGCGGCAGTTGCTGAAGGAATAATCACGTAGGGGCGGGCGCATTCGTCCGCCCGCGAGCGCAACGAGCGTTGCGGAACATAAACATGTTCCGCCTCACCGTAGCCCCGGACGAATGCGTCCGGGGCTACGTGTTTTGTTGCCTGAGTTTCGGTTTCCCATAGGCTGCTTTACACTGTTTGTTTGAACCCTGACCACCAGAAGTTAATATCTCAGCTTCGCTCCGGCGACGTGCGCACGCTCGCCCGCGCCATTTCTACCGTGGAGAATCGCGCGCCGGGATGGTCCGAGTTGCTGAAGGCTTTGTTCCCGCACAGCGGGAAGGCGCGTGTACTCGGCTTGACTGGGCCGCCTGGGGCGGGAAAGAGCACGCTGGTCGATCAGCTTGCTCGTCTCTATCGTAAAGACGGTCGCACCGTGGGTATTATCGCGGTCGACCCCACCAGCCCTTACACGGGCGGAGCTATTCTGGGTGATCGCATTCGCATGCAGGAACATTTCTCCGACGCTGGAATTTATATCCGCAGCATGGCGACGCGCGGCTCACTTGGTGGTCTCGCGCGCACCACGGCCGATGTGACTACCGTGCTCGACGCATCTGGCCGCGACCTCATCATGATCGAGACCGTGGGCGTGGGCCAGGATGAAGTGGATATCGTGCGGCTGGCCGATGTCACGATTTTGATTTTGGTGCCGGGCATGGGCGATGATGTGCAGACCATCAAGGCTGGCATTATGGAGATTGCCGATATCTTCGTGATCAACAAGAGTGACCGCGACGGCGCTGAGCACGTGGAGCGCGAGATTCGTTCGCTGCAGTCGCTGGCAACGCGCCACGATGGCTGGACTCCGCCGATCGTTAAGACCGTTGCCAGCCAGGGAACGGGAATCGAAGAACTCGCAGATGCGATTGCGGACTACGAGGCTTACTTGCAGAAGGAAAATTTGGCGCTGAACCGGAGCGTGGAGAACTGGCAAGAACGCCTCGTCGAGATGCTGCGAGACGTGCTGCTCGAAAAGGCGCGGGCGCAGCTTGCTGACGGCAATTTGGCACGGCTGGCGGCGGAAGTGGCAGAGCACAAGCGCGATCCTTATACGCTGATTGAGGAGATTGCCACGAAGGCAGGAAAAAGCTGATGGAGGAAACGCGGATGGCGCAAATTGATCATCTTGGCATAGCGGTGAAGTCGCTGGCGGCGGCGAAGTCGATTTATGAAAAACTGGGCCTGAGCATTTCTCCCGAGGAAACGGTGGAGCAGGAACAGGTTCGGCTGGTGATGGTTCCGGTGGGCGAGAGCCGACTGGAGTTGCTGGAGGCGACGTCGGAAACTTCAGCGATCGCGAAATTCATCGCCAAGCGCGGCGAGGGTTTGCATCACGTTTGTCTGAAGGTTCCAGATTTGCCTGCGTCCGTTGCGCGGCTAAAAAAAGACGGAGTGCGACTGGTCTCGGAAGAGATCAAGACTGGAGCGGGCGGCCACCAGTATGTTTTCGTGCATCCGGCGAGCACGGGCGGTGTACTGCTGGAGCTGGTGCAGGAATAATTAAACGGGCCACGGATTTGCACGGATCTTCACGGATAGGGCAAGATCTTTATTCTTTATCTTCTAATTCTCCATGCTTCTTCTCGCCATCGATACCTCCGGCAAGCAGGGCAGCATCGCGCTGGCGCGAGCCGGGGAGCCAACTGCCGAAGGCGATTTCGAGATGATTGAGATTGCGCCATTGGTCGGTGGCACTTTTTCCGCGCAGCTCATTCCGCAAATTTCCGAACTGCTTGCCAGGAACGGATTCATGAAGACCGCCATCGGCGCGTTCGCCGTGGCTTCCGGGCCCGGTTCGTTTACTGGCCTGCGGATCGGTCTCGCTGCGGTCAAGGCTCTGGCTGAGGTGTTGGAGAAGCCCATTGCAGCAGTATCGCTTCTGGAGGTGTGTGCTGTTACCAGTGGCGCTCAGGGCAAGATCATGGCTGCGCTCGATGCCGGCCGCGGCGATGTCTACGTGGGCGAGTACGAAATTCCAGAAACTCCCGCGCAAGCGCCGCGAGAGCAGATCCTGACTCGTAGCGAATTTCTTGCTCACGCGCAAGGATGGACGGTTGTAACTCCGGATACCGTTTTGGCCGAAGCGGCAAGCGCAGCAGGATTGTCAGTCTCAACTCTGCCCCCGATTTCTGCCGATGCGGTGGCCCGGTTGGGATGGCGCAAGATTCAGTCCGGCGAAGTTGTCACTCCTGAACAATTAGAGGCGAACTACATTCGCCGCACTGACGCTGAGATGCTCGAGAAAAGTGGGCGCTAGCGTGCTCGTCCGACGAGCAGATCGCGCTGACATTCCCGCCATGATGGCTCTGGAGCACGACAGCCCGGCGGCCGCGCATTGGTCACGGCGGCAGTATGAGGACTTGTTTATCGCGACGAGTAGTGACCGACGATCCGAACGCGTTGCCTGGGTAGCAGAGGAGGAACCCAGGGCGTCCGAAGTGCTTGCGTTCCTGGTAACGCATAGGATCGATACGGAATGGGAGTTGGAAAACATTGTTGTGGCTGGAACGGTTCGCCGCCAAGGAGTTGGCGCGCGGTTGCTGAGCGAGTTCATTGCGCATGCACGGGCCGAACGAGGCAGTGGAATATTTCTGGAAGTACGCGAGTCGAATCAAAGTGCGCGTGCTTTCTACCGGAAGGCGGGCTTCGAAGAAACGGGTTTACGTAAGAGTTATTACTCGAACCCTCCGGAAGATGCAATCGTCTGCGGGCTGAGGCTTTATTAGATTCCGCTTGCGTTTCAGTTCAGGTTTTCGAAGATGCCCGCAGCGCCCATGCCTCCGCCAACGCACATAGTAACCATGCCATAGCGTCCGTTGCGGCGTTTGAGTTCGCGGATGATCGTGGCCGTCAGCTTGGCTCCGGTGCATCCCAGTGGGTGTCCCAGCGCGATGGCGCCGCCGTTCGGATTCACCTTCTCGGGGTCGAGCCCAGCTTCTTGAATCACGGCGAGGGATTGCGCGGCGAACGCTTCGTTCAACTCGATCACATCGATATCCGAAAGTTTCAGCCCAGCCATCTTCAAGGCTTTTGGAATTGCGAACACTGGGCCAAGTCCCATTTCTTCAGGCTTGTATCCTGCCGTGGCGAATGAAACATAACGAGCTAGCGGCTTGATGCCGAGGGCTTTGGCGCGCTCAGAGGACATCACCACAGCTGCCGCGGCGCCGTCAGACATCTGCGAAGAATTTCCCGCCGTGACCGTGCCCTTCACGTGGAATGCGGGCTTCAACGCGAGCAAGGCTTCGAGCGAAGTGTCGGCGCGAGGGCCCTCGTCCATTTTGAAAATAATTTCCTGACGCTTGGGCTTCGATCCATTCGGAGTAGTAAAGCTCACCGGCACAGGCACAACTTCTTCGTCGAACTTGCCCGCCTCAATCGCTGCCAGCGCCTTTTGGTGGCTGCGCAAGGAGAATTCGTCCGCCGCTTCTCGCGTGATGCCGAAGCGCTGGCCAACGCGTTCGGCGGTGAGGCCCATGTTGAGGTAAGCGTCCGGATAGTGGTCGACGAGCCACGGATTCGGCGAAACTTTGTGTCCGCCCATCGGAATCATGGTCATCGATTCAGTGCCGCCGGCGACAATCGCTTCGGCGCCACCGCTCATAATGCGTTCCGCCGCCATGGCGATCGCCTGCAAGCCTGACGAGCAAAATCGGTTGATGGTGAGCGCCGAAATTTCCACCGGCAAGCCGGCGCGCAGCGACGCAATGCGCGCCACGTTCATCCCTTGCTCAGCCTCGGGCATGGCACAGCCCAGGATGACGTCCTCAATTTCTTTGGGATCGAGTTCCGGAACGCGCTCGAGCGCGCCTCTAATGGCAACGGCCGCGAGTTCATCGGGACGGGTGGCGCGGAGCGTGCCCTTGTAGGCGCGTCCCACGGGCGTGCGAACAGATGAAGCTATGATTACTTCTCGCATGGCAGGTCTCAGTTCCTAATTCTCGCGATCAACTTCATTCGATGCCTGGCGGCCCGCACGGGCTTCACTTCGCCGGAGCGTAGAAGTAATAATCCGCGGTGTAACTGCTCTTGGTTTCGTCGCCCTTGTGAGCCGCATCGCAGCCATCGGCGGGAGGCTGGCCGCCATGGGTATGAACTCTTTGAATGTCCGTCACGTTCGTCAGCAGACCGTTTCCCGCATGACTCACGACCTTCACCAGCAGCCATGGAATGGAGCCGGGATCGAGCGCGTCCACATGAGCCGCCGCCTTTCCGGTGACTTCGCTTCCATCTTTCAGTTTCCACGTCGGCCCGGCAGAATGCTGGCCAATCACTTTGTCTTTTCGATCTTTTAGTTCAGCATCGGGACCTTTGAGTGTCCAGCTAAACTTTGCGTCAGCCGAAGCCTGGCACGTATAGATCTGCGAACCTGTCGCGTGCGCGAGCAAAACAACTTCTTCGCCCGTGGGCGCTTGAATCGAGTCCGGCACGTCCGGCGTGTCTTCTTTCGCGGGAGCATCTTTGGCTTGGGCGTTCGCCCGTGACGCTCCAAGACCCACGGCGACCAGCCCGATCACAGCAACTGCGGAAATAGTTAGCAGAAATCTGCGCATGAAGGCGATTGTAGCAGGCAGAATCCAACCGGCTAAGGCTTCTCCCAATGTGTTGAGTTGAATTGCTTAGGATCAAACGTGCCCGGATCGAACTTCGCATTGCATTGGATGTCCGAATATTCCTCGCTGAAGACTTTTTTGTCGTCTGCGTACACTTCTACCCGCGCTGCCACCCAGCCGCCCGCCATCTCGCGGTAGTCTTCAAAGCGAATGTCCTGGAACTTGCTCGCGTCCGTCCGCGTTGGTTCAAACAGCCGCACAAACAATAAGCGATTCTTATCCACCCAGAACTGCTTCGATTTCAGATCGCCCTTGTCCGCTCCGACCACATAAACCGGCTGTCCCTCCCATGTCTCTTCGTGGGTCTTTTTGAGGTCATAGCCCTCGGCCTGCACGATCTTGATAGTGTTCTCCGGAGCCTGCCGATATACGTCGAACCCTAACACCAGAAGCATGTTCACCAGCGGGCGGCTTCCAGCTTCCTTGCCGGCCTGCAATACCGTCACCGTTCCATCCACCAGGAGATACCCGTTGTTATCGTTTGGAGTTCCAATGTCGATGCGTAATCTTCCCGGCGATAACAGTGCTTCATGCCACGTGTCAACTTTGGTTGTTCCATCGGCATTGTAGGTCGTGCTCTTTTGGGTGAAGGTCAAAGTTTCATACCACGACTTCGCGTAGCGATCATGCATGGCCCGCAAGACGTCCTCACCAGTTCGGATGTCTTGGGCATGAGCCAGGGTCAAGCTGAAAAGAATGAGTAGGGGCAGACGCAGTTTTGCAGAGTTCATAGTTTCCTTCCGGATGTGGACTTCGAACTCAACGCCGTTCTGAACTTAGACGAAGGAGAAGGATAAAGGTCTTGCGACGCTATTTTAAGGCTTTGCCCAATCCTGCCAGGAAAGTCCCTTCACGCGTGAAAATTCGGAGACATTGGCCGTCACCAGCGTGAGTTGGCGCGCCAGAGCTTGACCAGCGATCAAGTAGTCGTATGCGCCGATCGGTCTGCCGGCAGCTTCTAAGACAGCTCGGATCGTGCCTGCCACGCGGGAATCCTCGTTCTCGAAGGGAAGCGCGATGACTGAACTAGAAAGGAGTGCTTCGAGTCGATGGGTATTCGGTTCAATTCTTGCACTCTTGGCAATTCCGAACCAAAGTTCAAAGGCGACGATCGAGGAAATATAGACTGGGAAATTCCCGCGAATAGCCTTCTCAAATCGGCTGCGAACGCTGGTCGGCGCCCCGTTCATCAGCGCGATGCAAGCGTTGGTGTCCAGCAGGTAGCTCACGTAAAGTCCGGACGCTTCGTTGCGGGGGGCTGTTCGTCACGGGAGGGAAATGGCTCGGAATTCAGTTCATCGAGCCTGCGAAACAGTTCCTTAGGATCTTGAATGATCGGTTCCAGAAGAACGCCGTTGCCCACGCGCCGGACGCGCACTCTGTCGCCCTCGAAACGGAACTCGCGTGGCAGACGAACCGCTTGGCTGCGGCCGTTCTGGAAGAGTTTGGCGATGTTCGTCTTGGGCATTAATAAACCCTCGATATATACTCATAATATATACTAAGTAAACGCGATGGGAGCAATCTTTTCCCCACCTTAGCGCCGGATAGCCAATTGGTAGAGCACGGCGTTTTCAACGGCGGTGACATCGGCCCGAGACAGAACCCCCAGTTTACTTTTCAACCGCTCTTTGGAGGCAGTCATGATCTGATCAGCCATAGCTTTGCGTTTTTCACCATTGAGGGTCACAATGGCCTCGCCGGGGTAGACCTTCGCTATCTGACTGGTTAGCGGTATTACAATCACGCGGTTGAGTGCGGCGTTCGCGGGATCATTACTGAGAACAATGGATGGACGTGTCTTGCGGATCTCACCCCCGACCGAAGGGTCGAACGACGCCCACCACACTTCGCCTCTAATCGGATGCATCGCCAATTAGCCCCTCAATCCACTCATTGGCCTCTCGCTCCCGCTCCGAATCGCTGGCCATTTCACGGTACTGGGCGATTACGCTATTGGGCGACTCTTCGGCGGCTGCGCGCGCAGCCTCCTCAACTTTAGGCGCGGCGTAGCCATCGACTACGAACCACGTTGGCTGTCGGCGAGACATCGGATTCCCCAGGGGCTGCTCAGCATTGCCATTCCAGCGAGTGGCGATAACGGGCTCCCCGTCCCACAAGATGCGAGCGACACTCATACCCCCCTCGCCTGGATCGTGGATTACCTCAAGGATGCCTCCCACTCGTTTTCTTGGAGACAGAACTGCTTCGGGCCGAACATACGACATAGTTCGTTCCTCCAGCTACAATGCTAGCTACGGACAGAGCTATTGTCAATAGCTAAACACGAGAGGAGAAGAGGAGTCACTACTGGAGTCTGTTACTCTCAATTCCTCAATGTCTTCCCAGTCTTTAGCGTGTACTGAATTCTCTCCTGGGTCTTCTTCTCGCCGCACAGTGACTTGAACCCCTCACGCTCGAGATCCAGAATGTACTGCTCGCTCACGAGCGTTCCTGGCGTGACGTTTCCACCGCACAAGACCTCCGCAATCTTCGCGCCCAACTTCACTTCGTAGTCGGTGATGAAGTCGCCCTGGCGCATCATGTGGACACCCATCCTAAGCGTCGCGAGAAGATTCTCGCCCGGCGCTGGGATGTTCGTGCGAGGCACCGGCGGCTCATATCCGGCGCGCGCTAATCCGAGGGCGCGGGCCTTGGCGTCGGAGAGTACGCGCTCGCGGTTCATCGTGATGCGGTCGCTGTCGTTCAGAAAGCCGAGGCCGCGAGCCTCGTGCGCAGAAGTTGCAACCTTGGCCGTGGCGATGGTTTCAAACGCGCGCTTCATCGCCTCCAGCATTTCGATGGATCCGGCGAGGGCTTCAGCGGAACTCTTGCCATGCGCGGCGGCCGCGCCGTCGACGGCGCGCAGCAGCATCTCTTTGCAACCTCCGCCGCCGGGCAACAAGCCGACGCCGACTTCCACTAAGCCCGTATAAAGCTCGGCGTGAGGCTGCCGCGCCGCAGCGTGCAATGAAATTTCCGTGCCGCCGCCCAGGCACAATCCGAAAGCCGAGACCACAACTGGCTTGGGCGAAAATTTAATGGCCTGCGTCATGCCCTGAAACTGCCGGATCGCGAGGTCCACGTCGTCCCACTCATCTTCCTGAACGCTCATGAGCAGCAGCATCAGATTGGCGCCGACGGAGAAATTGGTCGCGTCATTGGTGATAACAAACGCGTCGAAGTTGTCGCCGGGACCGCCGGGTTTGAGCGTCTGCAAAATCAAGCTGATGATGTCGGAGCCCAGCGAGTTCATTTTGCTGTGGAACTCGATGCATCCCACGCCATCGCCCAGATCGACCAGCGACGCGCCCGAATTTTTCTTGACCACGCCGTTTGATTTCTTTGCTACTGCGACGGACCACACGCCAGCAGGGACTTCAACCGCTTTCAAGTTTTTACTTGCCAGGTCGAAGTAAGCGCGCCCCGACGAAGCCTTAGGATCATCCGCGTACCAAGATTTTTTGCCCGAAGCGAGCAACTTCTCGACATTCGCGGCCACAGGCTTCCCCTCTTTTTTCATCCGCGCTACGGTGGTTTCGATGCCAGCGGCATCCCACAATTCGAAGGGGCCGAGTTCCCAGTTGAACCCGAGCCGCATGGCGCGGTCGATTTCAACAACCGAGTCGGAGATCTCAGGTACGCGGTTGGCGGAGTAAGTCCACAAGTCACTCAAAGCCGACCACAGAAATGCTCCGGCCTTGTCGCCTTTCTGCGGCGTGCCGCCATCCAGGCCGAGCAGCATGCGAACCCGCGCACCGGTGTCTTCGATGTTCTTTGCCATGTCGAGTGCGGCAAACTTCGGCTTCTGCCGGGGATGGTATTCGAGCGTCTTCCAGTCGAGGGCTATGCGTTCGTCGTCTTTGCCCTCAGCGCTTCTTACTTTCTTGTAAAAGCCGCCTTTGGTTTTGTCGCCTAGCCACTTGCGTTCGAGCATCTGCGTGAAAAAACTGGGCAGGCGCAGATCGCTGCGCTCGTCATGAACGTTCGCGGTCATGTTGCCAACCACGTGGCCCAGAATGTCCAGCCCCACCAAATCAATGGTGCGGAACGTTGCCGACTTCGGCCATCCCACGGCTTGCCCGGTCAGCGCGTCCACTTCTTCGACGGTCAGGTCCATCTCCTGCATTAGGCGCATCACATTCAACACAGAAAATGTGCCGATGCGGTTGGCGATGAAGTTGGGTGTGTCCTTGGCGAGGACGACGCCTTTGCCCAGGCGCACGTCGCAGAAGTGAGAAATCGTATCGATCGCGACCTGATCTGCATCCGGCGTCGGAATAATCTCCAGCAGGCGCATGTAGCGCGGCGGATTAAAAAAGTGCGTTCCAAACCAGGCGCGGCGGAAATCATCGGAGAATCCCTCCGCGATTTTTCCTACTGGCAGGCCGCTGGTGTTGGTAGTCACGATGGTGCCGGGCTTGCGAATGGCTTCGACTTTGCGAAGCAGCGTCCGCTTGATATCAAGATTCTCCACGACGGCTTCGATGATCCAGTCGACTTCAGCCAGCTTCTTCAAATCGTCGTCAAAGTTGCCCACGGTGACGAATCGCGCAAGGGAAGAATCCATGAAGGCAGCGGGTTTGGATTTTTTCGCGGCATCAAGGCCCGCGGCCGCGATTTTATTCCGCGCGCTAGCATTGGCTCCCGCTGGAACATCTGGTGGAACGATGTCGAGCAAATAGCTCGGCACGCCGGCGTTAGCAAAATGCGCGGCAATGCGCGCACCCATGGTTCCGGCGCCTAGTATTGCGACTCTATTAATGCGTTTCATTATTCAGCCTCGACAAAAAATCCTTCAATACAGGACTCGGACACTTCAATCAGCGATCAACAATTAGCAATCGTTCGTCCTATGGCAGTGTATCCACTGCCCAGTCGTTCCTGCCAGTGTCCACCATCACAATGCTTGAGAAGCGCCGGCGCGCATGATTCTTCGAAATGCCGACAAGAACGACAGGAAACTCATAACGCCCGCGCTTCAACAGCTTCCCCCGGCCGATTTCATACGCCGAGGGACCGGAGTTGGAAAAAAACTTCTCAATCACATCCGCCGTAGCTTTTTCTTTTGCGTGACTGGTCAGCAGTACCAATCCGTTTTCTGCATCCCCAGACTGCCAAGCCTGAAGAAAACGATCAGCGGCGCTAAGGGCTGAGACGTAGCCAGAATCCAAGCCGGAGGCAGGCTGAGTCTTCGCAGACAAAGGCGAAACCAGCAAGAACAAAAAGAAGAGCAGCGGCACGCACAGAATCAGCGACGGAAATCGAGTAAAGAAACTTGGAGGCAAACCTTCGCCAGCAGGCATGAACTCATTATGCGGGATAAGCTTCCGCGATACCGAACTCCGCCACAGAACCTGAACTCTAAACTCCGCTAAGTTCAGCGTGCGCCTTCACATACTGCAACGCCCGCCGCGCCATTTGTTTCTCTCCGGTGTAGGCGAGCAGCCTCGGAGCATCTTCCAGCCGCACCCAGAGCGCACGCGCCACTTCGATGCGCATCTCCGCAGCAATGTCGTTGATGCGGCCGGAGCGGTAGCGCATCAGGTAGAAGCTGACAATCTTAAACACCCGCTGCCCGTCGCCCCAGGTTCGGGTGTAAATATATTTGCTGTCGGCAAGCTTGGTGACTGGATCGGCGATTACTCCCGTCTCTTCGTAAACCTCGCGCACCGCAGTTTCAATCGCCTTTTCGCCCGGATCCACCAGCCCCTTGGGCAGCGACAGCACTCGGCGTTGATGCCCGCTGGAGTGCCTCGCCCGGTCTGTCTTGGCTCCAACCGTCTTCGTGCTCACCACTCTGGCCCGACCTGCTTCGGTGGGCGGTTCAATAGCCGCCATCCACCACTCTCCCTCCCGCTTCCGGATCACCACACCGCCGGCAGATATCTCCCGCACCATGAATGTAAGGTATCAGCCCCGCCCCAGATCGTCATCCACAGCGAGTGCAGCGCAGGCGCGCTCGCGCGAGCCCGCCACAACAAGACCTTCGCCATGCAAAATCTTTCATCTTGACGCGTGCGGCCGGCTGCCTCAAGATTCCACTTCACCGACCGAGCCTTAGTTCTAGAGGGACCTCTATGATTCGAGTCGTTCCGAGAGATTTCCTTCCGTCAGGTCATGTGCAATTTCTGAAGTTTCCTCTGATTGCGGCGGTGGTCGCCGCTTTCGCCTCCGGCTTAGCCCTGCCGGCAGCCGCCCAACAAGAAACCGTTCTGCACAATTTTGTCGCGTACTCCTCCGACGGCTACGATTCCTACGCAGGTGTGGTCTTCGACGCCGCCGGCAACCTGTTCGGGACCACCCGTAGCGGAGGATTAAACTCGTCCGGCACCGTTTTCGAGCTCTTGCCTGAGGTGGGCGGCGGGTACAAGGAAAAAATCGTGCACAACTTTGCCCTTCTGGGTGGCGTTTTTCCCGAGGCCGGCTTGATCATCGATTCCTCCGGGAACCTCTATGGGACCACTGTACTTGGCGGCTCGCTCGAATGTGACCGCAATGGTTGCGGAACCGTATTCGAGTTGCTACCCGAGGCTGGCGGACAGTGGACGGAACAGGTTCTCTATACCTTCAACGGCGACGGCGCGGACGGCGTCAACCCGGTCGCAGGCCTAGCCCTCGATCAGGCAGGCAATCTGTATGGCACGACGGCGGGCGGCGGCCTTTACGGATCGGGGACGGTGTTTGAACTCTCACCACAGGCTGGATGGAACTGGACCGAGACGATCCTTCATAACTTCCACTATGACGGCAAAACATATTTTGACGGGAGCGATCCCGTCGCCGGGGTTACATTCGACTCTTCCGGCAACCTCTACGGAACAACTTCAGGTGGGGGCACACACAACCGCGGCGCGGTATTTGAGATGGAGCCGGTCGAGGGCGGCGGCTGGGATGAAAGTGTGATTTACTCATTTGCGGAAACAGTGGGGGATGGTTTCGACCCGGCTGCTGCCGTTGTCTTGGATTCAGCCGGCAATCTCTACGGAACAACTTCCGGGGGCGGCGCGTACGGATTCGGGACAGTATTTGAGCTAACGCCTGAAACGGATTGGAGTGAGAATATACTCCACAGTTTTAATAAGGACGCGTCGGACGGAGCCGGCCCGGAAGCCGCACTCACATTCGATGCTCAGGGCAACCTGTGGGGCACGACGGTCTCAGGCGGTGCCATCATCGGAGCGATTCAACCCAAGCAACCGGAGCCGGGTACGGTATTCGAATTGACGCCGACCTCTGACGGCCAGTGGACCGAGACTTTTCTGTTCCCCCTAAAAGGTGGCTCTTTCCCCTTGAGTAACATAGTGTTCGACGCATCGGGCAATCTATACGGCACAACGAACGCCGGAGGCACCCGCGGTGGGGGCATCGTATTTGAGATCACACCCTGAAGTTAGTTTTCGTTTCCTTGAGTGAAGCCATACTCCCGTAACCACCGTAGCGGCCCAACGTAACTTCATGTAGCACCAAAGTGGACTGCACCATTTCTTGGAAAAGTGGCATCCTAGGGATGATTAGTGAGGAGTCCGGCGAGCCGGGAACTGGGGGTTCCGGTGAAAAGTCTCGGCAAGATTATCCGGTCCGTGCAGGCTTTCGGCCGGGAACTGTCTCGCAAAGGTGCTGCGGTCCCGCCAAGATCCCCCGCTATTGGCGTGGCTCTCGGCGGGGGCTTTGCGCGTGGCATGGCCCACATCGGAGTCCTCAAAATTCTCGAAGAAGAAGGAATTCCAGTTCGCCTCGTCGCGGGTACCAGCGTTGGCGCGCTGATTGGAGCGTCTTACTGCAGCGGGCTTTCCCTTGAGGATCTCGAGAAAGTTGCACACTCCTGCCGCTTCACTACCTTCGCCCGCTGGACGGTCTCACGTTACGGCTTAGCTTCCAACGATCGCATGGTGTCGTTCCTCACCCATACATTAAAGGTGAAGACGTTCGAAGAACTACGCATTCCTCTTGGCGTTACCGCGACTGATTTCAATAGCGGTGAAGGCATCGTCTTTCATTCCGGTTCGATCATCGATCCCGTGCGCGCCAGTTGCGCCTATCCAGGAATGTTTTTGCCGATTGAGATTCGCGGCCGCTATCTAGTGGATGGAATGCTTTCGCATCCCGTGCCCACGCGTCCGCTGCGCGAGATGGGCGCAGAGCGAGTGCTGGCCGTGCACTTGAAAGGCACATGGGCCAAAGGCGGAGCGCCGCGCCATTTTTTTGATGTGATCGGACAATCATTCGCCATCGCGCAGGATGCAATGGCCAGCGTATGGCGAAGCGCTGCCGATGTTGTCGTCGAGCCCGATGTGGCCGGCTTTGCCTACGACGACTTCAAGCGCGCCGGCGAACTGATCAAAGCCGGCGAATTTGCGATGAGGCAGGCGATGCCGCAAGTGCGCAAGTGGCTCGAAGCCCCGGCAGAAGCGGCAGTCCCGGCGCGAGTTCCAGCGAAAATACGTCGCACAGCGCCACGCCCCGTACCCATGCCGGCGGACTGATTGAAAGACCGAAACGAAAGTGTCTCGATTCCCCGGCGCTCTACTGGTAAGACTGCACCGCAGTTGCAACCTCTGCCCGCGCATAATTTTCGAATGAAGGCGGTCGAGCCGCCGGGTAAAGGGGCACTGTGGCCTGAACGGTTGTCCCGCCGGCGCTCGACTCTATTTCGAGCCTGCCAGTCAGCTCGTTCATACGTTCGCGCATCCCCGCCAGCCCAACTCCCGATTCGGCACCTGTTTGGCGAAGCAGAGCCAGGCGCTCGGCGGAAATGCCTCGCCCGGAATCTTGTACCTTCAGGATTACCAGATCGGGCTTCTGCTGAAAAACTACGGTCACGGCGTTCGCTCCTGAGTGCCGATGCACGTTGGTGAGACATTCCTGGAGAACACGGAAAAGGGCGAGTTCCATGTTCTTCGGCAACCGTTCGCCTGTAGGAAAATCCGCGCTTACGTCGATCCCGCTTCGCTTCGCGAAGCCCTCAACGTACCACTCGGCCGCACACGCAAAACCTACCTCATCTAAAAGTGGCGGATGCAGCAGGTAGGACATGGTTCGAATTTCTCGGATCGCCTGATCCGCTAGCGCCCTTACCTCGGCGACAATAGCGCGCTCGGACGAATCCGGCTGGCTTCTTGCTTCAAGGAACGAGACATTTATCTTAAGCGCGGCCAGCGTTTGTCCAGTGCTGTCATGCAAATCGCGCGCGAGTTTCCGCCTTTCTTCATCCTGCACCTTAAGCAAGCGTTGGGAAAGAATTTGAAGTTCTGCAGTGCGTTGCAAGACTAACGACTCAAGTTCGGCGTGTTCGAGTGCCATTTCCTTGGAGCGCTTTGTAAGTATCCACATATATAGGTCCTCTGGGGGCGGCAAGACGACACTGGGGGTTTCCTTAAGTGTTTACTCATAATGGTCCGCTTCGATTCCGAATACTGTTCAAAATAGCTCATGTCGAAGCAATGGCGATCAGACCGTTGGAAGCGCCGCCACAAGACAACTGGAGCAGGCGTGAACTTCCAAGTTCGCTACCGGCACTTCGTCCTGGGTTTCATCCCGCGTTTCATTGACGCGCGAATTTCACCCACGTAAGATTCAGCGGAGTGGTCGGCCAAACTATTTCGCACTATCGCATCGTTGAAAAAATCGGTGGCGGCACCGCCCTGCAAACCGACCCACTTCTGGTGAAACTTCGTGGAGAACCCGAATACGCCGGACTTCTTTCAGCCGCGAAACAATGTCAATCGAATTTCCTCGCGGAGCGATCCGCCGCGCACTGAGACGCTCATGTGGGGACAGCCGCCTCGGCGCTCGACCGAGCGAAGCGAGCCGGTTTCGTTGACTTGCCCATCTCACCCACGTAAGATTCCGCAGTGATCGGACAAACCATCTCGCACTATCGAGTGATCGAAAAGCTTGGTGGTGGCGGCATGGGCGTAGTCTACAAAGCCGAAGACATCAAGCTTCGCCGCTTCGTTGCGCTGAAATTCCTGCCCGATGAAATTGCCAAAGATCCTCAGGCGCTGGCGCGTTTCCAGCGCGAAGCACAAGCTGCATCGGCCCTAAACCACCCCAACATCTGCACCATCTACGAAATTGATGAGTACGACGGCGAGGCCTTCATTGCCATGGAGTTTCTCGACGGCCTGACCCTCAAGCATGCCATCGGATCGCAACCACTCAATACTGACACTCTGATTCCATTGGCCATCGAGATCGCCGACGCGCTCGACGCAGCCCACGCCGAAGGCATCGTTCACCGCGACATTAAGCCGGCAAACATTTTCGTCACCAAGCGCGGCCACGCCAAGATTCTCGACTTCGGCCTCGCGAAAGTAATGGCGCCCGGTTCCAACCAAAACGTCGGCGCCACTCAAACCATGGACGCAGCCCACCTCACCAGCCCCGGCACAATGTTAGGCACCGTCACTTATATGTCGCCCGAGCAGGTGCGCGGCCGCGAACTTGACGCCCGCTCCGACCTGTTTTCCTTTGGCGCGGTCCTCTACGAAATGGCGACCGCCGATGTGCCCTTTCACGGAGAGAGTCCCGCAGTAATCTGCGAAGCCATCATGAATCGCGCCCCAGTCGCAGTCGTACGGCTGAATCGCGAAGTTCCGGCGAGGCTCGAAGACATCATCAACAAAGCTCTCGAGAAAGATGGCAACCTGCGCTACCAGCACGCCTCTGAGATCCGCGGCGATTTGCAGCGATTGAAGCGCGACACAGAGTCAGGACGAATGCCCCTTTTGCAGGACACTGGAAGCTCGCAAACGGCCGGAGCAGCAGCACCAAGCGGTTCCAATCAACCCATCGCAGTGAGTTCCGCGAGCGCCGTCAGCGCTACCGCGCCTACTGAAAAAAAAGCTTCCTACAAAGTACTCATCGCGATCGTTGCCGCAGTTGCAGTGGTGGCTCTCGCGGCCGTCCTCTGGTTCGTCAAGCAGCGCCCCGCGCCCGTCGCCAGCACCTCCATCCAGAAGACCGTCGCCGTGCTGCCTTTGCAAAACCTGGGAGCCGACAAGGATCTGGATTTTCTGCGCCTCGGCCTGGCCGATGAAATCGCCACGTCGCTCAGCTATGTTGGCTCGCTGACCATTCGTCCCTTTGCGACCACCAGCAAATACGACTCGCCCACACAAGACTTGCAGGAAGCCGGCCGCGCCATGCACGTTACCGACGTCGTCACCGGTCACTTTCTCAAGGAAGGCTCGCAACTTCAAATCACGCTGGAAGCAGTCGACGTCGAGAATAACCGCATTCTGTGGCGCGACACCATGACCGTCGCCGCTCCCGATATGATCGCCATGCGCGGCCAGATCACCGCGAAGGTTCGTCAGGGACTCGTCCCCGCCCTGGGCGCAGGAACGAATTCCGCGGAAGCCGGCACTCGCCCTAAGAACGAAGAAGCTTACGACCTTTATCTCCGCAGCATCGCGCTGCCGCACGATCCTCTTCCCAACAAAGATGCCATTGCGATGCTAGAGCGCGCCGTTGGGCTGGACCCCACGTACGCGCCCGCATGGAACGCGTTGGGGTTTCGCTACTACTACGATTCGCAATATGCGGGCGGCGGCGAGGCCATGTTTGAGCGCTCGAAATCCGCGCTGGAAAAATCTGTGGCCCTCGATCCCAATGTCGTCAGCGCGGCGGGTCAATTGATTGACATGCGGGTCGAACGAGGCGAGTTGGTGAAGGCCTATCAGGAAGCCAAGGCGCTGGTGGAGCGCCATCCGGAAAGCGCGGCAGCCCACTTTTCGATGGCGTATGTTTTGCGCTACGGCGGAGTGCTCGATGAGTCCGCGCATGAGTGCGACTCTGCTCTGGCCCTCGATCCGGGCAACTATCAGCTCCGTTCCTGTTCCATCACCTTCGATGAGCTGGGAAACTACGCGCGCGGCTTGGAGTTTTTGCAACTCGATATCGGATCACAGTGGGTGACGGGCAACCTTGTGGTCCACAACCTTCGCGCCGGGAATTTGGCTCAGGCGCGGGAGATGGCTGAAAAGCTGGGCAGCTTTAGCCGCCTCAACGCGCTTATTGCGTATCTCAATCACGCTCCGCCCTCGGAGGTGGAAAGTATTGCCAAAGAGGCCGCACCGCAAATTTTTGCCAATCCCGATGCCGAGAACAGGTACACAGCCGGGCCGGGATTCGCTTACAGCGGGCAGAATGATATTGCTCTGCGCCTGCTCAAGAGCGGGGTCGAAGGGCACTATTGTGCCTCCACTGCCTTGCAGAATGACCCGATGCTCGCGAGCGTGCGAGGCACGCCGGAGTTTAACGCGATTCTCGCCGAGGCCAAGAAATGTCAGTCCGACTTCCTCGCCGAGAGGTCGCAATCCGCACATTGATATGGTCTCAACTCCTTTAACTTTTGACAGATTGATCCCACTCCATCATAATGATGACTAGTCAGACTAGTCTTGAAGGAGAGCGCGACATTGCGGAAAGTCCAGAAGCAAACTCAGGAAGTCTGGCAGGTTCAAACCGCCAAAGCTCGCTTCAGCGAAGTTTTTCGCAAAGCGCGAACCGAGGGGCCACAACGCATCACGCGCCAGGGCAAAGAAGCCGTAGTGATGGTTGCCGAGGAGCAATATGAGCGTCTGATCGGCAAATCTCGTCAGCCGCAGAATCTCGTGGAGTTCTTGCGAAATTCTCCCCTGCGAGGGCTCGACCTTGATTTGACGCGAGACCGAAGTCCCGCCCGCGATATCGATTTATGAGCGGTTTCCTGATTGATACTAATTGCATCTCTGAGCCATTTCGATCTCGCCCTGACCCAAGGGTGCTCGCGTGGTTGCAGAGCGCGGACGAACAGCTCCTGTATCTAAGCGTTCTTACGATCGGGGAAATCCGCAGGGGCATCGCGTTGCTCCCTCAGAGCCAGCGCCGCGCGCGTCTGGAGACGTGGCTGGAAGCGGAACTTCTGTCGCGCTTTTTCGATAGGATATTACCGGTCACCCGCGCCATTGCAGACCGCTGGGGACTGCTCGACGCCACTCTGAGGACGAGAGGCAGGCTTTTGCCGGTGGTCGACGGTCTATTAGCGGCGACGGCCATGCAACATAACCTAACAGTCGTGTCCCGCAACGTAGGTGATTTTACCGGCACGCAGGTGCCGATCCTGAATCCCTGGGAAGCCTGACCTTCAACCCTACGCGGCAGCCACGATCTTCTCCGCTTCCTCGCGAATCCGCTTCCAAGCCCGCTCCACATGCCGCGCCTCTGTATTCGTCTGTCCGACACAAAGCCGCAATGTGAACTTCCCGTTCAGTTTCGTATGCGTAAGAAAAAGATCGCCGCTGCGGTTCAGCCGCTCCATGATCGTTTGATTCGCTGCGTCGCCGCCTCTGTAGCGAAAGCAAACCAGGTTCAGCGGGACCGGCGCAGCAAGTTCAAAGTTCACATCTTCACGCACCCATTGCGCGAATGCCTGCGCCAACTGCACATGCCGCCGAATATGATGCTGCAAGCCCTCGACACCGTAGTGTCGAATCACGAACCACAACTTCAGCGACCGAAAGCGCCGCCCAAGCTGGATGTGCCAATCGCGATAGTCAATCACCGCGCCCGATTCGGTCGCTTGGTTCCGCAGATATTCCGGCAGAATGCTCAGTGTCTTGATCAGCGCCTTGCGGTCCGCGACCCAGAAGCAGTTGCAATCGAAGTTGGTGAACATCCATTTATGCGGATTGAAATTGTAACTGTCGGCAAACTCGACTCCGTCTTGCAGATGTCGAAACTCAGGACAAAGCGCCGCCGTGCCCGACATCGCTGCGTCCACATGCAGCCAGAGATTGTGCCGGCCGCAGATCTTCGCGATCTCAGCGACGGGATCCATCGCATTCGACGACGTCGTTCCCACCGTCGCACAAACGAAGCAGGGAACGAGCCCGGCGCGCTTGTCGGTGTCAATCTGGCGGGCGAGTGCCTCGGGGCGCATCGCGAAGTTGTCGTCTACTTCAATCAACTTCAGATTGGAGCGGCCGATTCCCGCGATCATCGCAGCTTTTTCCAAAGAAGAATGCGTCTGCGACGATACGTAGGCCACCACGCGACCATCGCATCCTTTCTGATTGCTAGTGTAATTCGTGGCGCGTTCGCGCGCGGCCAGCAGCGCGCACAGCGCGGCGCTCGACGCCGTATCTTGAATCACTCCACCGCCGGTACTCGACGAAAGAAACTTCTCCGGCAAACCCAGCATGCGCACAAGCCAGTCGAGCACATGCGTTTCCAGCTCCGTGCACGCCGGGCTCGTCGACCACAGCATGCCCTGAACGCCAAGTCCCGAAGAGAGAAGATCGCCAAGAATTCCAGGCCCCGAAGCGTTGCAAGGAAAGTAGGCAAAGAAATTCGGCGACTGCCAATGCGTAACTCCGGGAAGGATCAACTTCTCGACATCTTTCAGCAGCGCCTCGAACGGTTCGCCCTGTGTTGGAGCGTTCGGCGGCAGCGAGGCGCGAATCTCTCCCGGCTTCACCTGCGAGAGCACCGGGAACGACTCGATGCGGGAGTGGTAGTCGGCGATCCAATCCACCACGGCATGGCCGTGGCGGCGGAATTCGTCAGGGGTCATGTGAAAAGACTTTTCGTCAGGCACTAGCGTTACCTCGGAAGGAATGCGACTTGTTCAGGCCAGCCGTCCAAAATATAACCGCGTCTTGTACTCGAACGAAGCCCGCCCGTCGACCGCATTCGCATCAAAGATGTGCCGCAACTCGCGCAGCATGGGCGCATGTTGAGCGTGCTCCGGTCCCGGCGCGTACGACGATGACAGCAATCGCCCTTCGACGCCGGCGTAATCGAATTCCTGACGCATTTCGAATACGCTCTCTTGAAACGGAGCAGGAGCGAAGAACTCATTCACCGCGTCGGTCGTCCGCTCGTGGCGAACTTCTTCGTAGTCGGTTCCGTAAGTCAGCAGCAACTGTTCATAGTCGCGAAGAAACTTCGTCGAATCCGTGAGCCGCTCATTCCAAAGCAGCACAAGCCATCCTCCGGGCTTCAGGATGCGAACGAACTCGCGCCTAGCTCGCTCACGATTGAACCAGTGCGCGGCCTGTGCCGCAGTGACAAAGTCCACGCTGTGATCCGCCAGAGCAGTCGCCTCGGCTGTTCCGGCAACGCTGGTGAAGTTCGGGAACGCCGCCGCCAGCAGGCGTTCGCCCGCCTCACGCATCTCCGCATTGGGTTCGACGCCGAAGACTGTATTCCCATTCTCCAGCAGCATGCGAGTCCAAATCCCAGTTCCAGAGGCGATGTCGGCAACCACGTGGCTCGAGGTAAGGCCGCACTGGGCCTGCAATTCTTCAACGACTTGTGCCGGATATCCCGGCCGGTAACGCACGTAATTCTCGACGCGATCGGAGAAGCGACTGGTAGCATTAGGCGCAGGCATAGGGTTAAAAAGTGGCAAGATTTTTCATCTTGCCAGAAAGCCATTTTAATTGCAGGATAGGTATATTGTCCTTCCCCGCCGGGCCCCCTGTGCCGCAAGCCCGAGCGACTTCGAGAGAGTAAAGCGAACAAGAAGGGAAATCCTCCTCCAGCATTAAGTGCGATACCATTTCAAGTAGCCATGAAAGTTTCGATTACATGAGAGTCGTTATCAAAGTCGGCACCAGCCTCATCGCTCCCGGCGGTCAGATTGACGCGAACCTGCTGCGCGCCATGGTCGATCAATTCGACCTCAACAAGAACGAATATCTGATCGTAACCTCGGGCGCAATTGCCGCGGGCATGTCCGGCCTCGCGCTAACCGAGCGCCCCAGCGGCGTTCCCGGCATGCAGGCCTGCGCAGCCGTGGGTCAGAGCAAACTGATGCACACCTACGAGCGCCTGTTTTTCGGCAAGAAGGTGGTTGCGCAGCTTCTGCTTTCAAGCGACGACTTCACGTCGCCGGTCCGTTATCGCAACCTGCAGAACGCTCTGGCCGAGCTGCTTTCGCTGGGCGTGGTTCCCATCGTGAATGAAAACGACAGCGTCAGCGTGCGCGAATTGGAAGGCGCTTTCGGCGATAACGACGAACTCAGTTCGCTATTGGCTACCGCAGTGAAGGCCGACTGGCTCCTGCTGCTGACGAATGTCGATGGCTTCCTCATGCCAAACGGTCGAAAGAAACCCAAACTCGTGCGTGTCGTCCGCAAGCTCACTCCGGCTCTAGAAGCCCAGTGCAACGGCAAGAGCGCCCAGGGACGCGGTGGCATGATTTCCAAACTGCGCGCCGCCAAACTCGCCAGCGACGGCGGTGTGCACGTCGCAATTGTGAATGGCCGCCATCCACAAGGAATTACATTGGCCATGCAACGAAAGGTCGGAACCTATTTCCCTCCCACGAACGGAAGATACTGATGGCGACGACGGTTACGAATTCGGCCTCGACGCAGGAAAAGCTGCTCCGCGCGCGCGCTGCGGCCGCGAAACTCGCACTGCTCTCAACCAGCGAGAAGAACACTTTGCTGCTGGCGATTGCCGACGCGATTGAAGCCCAGGCCCAAACGATTCTTGCGGCGAATCGCGAAGACGTAGAAAGTTCCGGCCTCGAGGGCGCAATGCGCGATCGTTTGGTGCTTACTCCTGCGCGAATCAAGGAGATGGCGCAAGGTGTGCGCGAAGTCGCGGCGCTCGGTGATCCCATTGGCGAAACCCTCGCGGAATGGACTCGCCCGAACGGCCTGCGCATCCGCAAAGTGCGTGTGCCGCTGGGCGTAGTCGGCATCATTTACGAGTCGCGGCCGAACGTGACCGTCGATACTGCCGTGCTCGCGCTCAAGACCGGCAATGCCATCGTATTGCGTGGCGGCAAAGAAGCGGCGCACAGCAATCAGCGCCTGGTGGAGATTCTCGCAGCTGTGCCGGGTGTGCCTGACGGTGCAATCGAACTGCTCGATTCGAGCACACGGCAGTCCGTGACAGAACTCATCAGGGCTCGCGGCTTGGTGGATGTAATCATTCCGCGCGGCGGCGCGGGGCTTATTGCATTCGTCACTGAGAATTCCGCGGTGCCCGTGATCGAAACCGGAGCAGGGAACTGCCACATCTTCGTCGATGAATCCGCTGACTTCGATATGGCCGACCCGATCGTGATCAATGCCAAGACACAGCGGCCGTCGGTATGCAACTCGGCAGAAAAACTGCTGGTGCACGAACGCGTCGCCGCGGAATACGTCCCACGAATCGTGAAGAAGTTGATCGAGGCCGGAGTAGAAGTCCGCGGAGATGCCAGGTCGCGCAGCCTCGCCGCCGGGCAGAACGTTGAGCCGGCGGTAGAGCAAGATTGGCATGAAGAATATCTGCGCCTGTGTATGGCGATCCGCATCGTCGCGAACGTAGATGAGGCGATTGCCCACATCAATCGCTATTCCACCAAGCACTCCGATTCCATCGTGACCCGCGACGAAGCCAATGCAAGAAAATTCCTCCGCGGAGTAGATTCGGCCGCAGTCTATTGGAACGCCTCAACACGTTTCACCGATGGCGCCGAGTTCGGCTTCGGCGCGGAAATGGGCATCAGTACCCAGAAACTCCACTGCCGCGGCCCTTTCGCGCTAGCAGAACTCACTTCTTCGAAATACGAGATCGTCGGGACGGGGCAGGTAAGATAGTCTCCCTCCGCTGAAACTCCGGTGGCACGGGGCCGGTCGCGTCAGGAAATGCCAGATAGTAGTCGTGGTTCCTGCTCACGTCGCTAAGACCGCTTTTCCCAAGCGGCGTAATCCTAAAACGCTTGAACCTCTTGCGCGTTAGCTTCATCTGTCTAGCGTGGCACCCGCTGTGCTACCTTACATACTTTCGCTGCGGGAGCCTCATGAGATTGTTCTCATCCGTTCTTCTTTCTTCGCTCGTCCTGTTTGCGCTTCTGTCGCCGATAGTCAGCGGCCAACCTGCGCAGCCCTCCGCCGCAACTCCGCCCATCTTCGGCTTCCGCGATTCCGCCGCCGAAGCCGCAACCGAAGCTCGTTTCCTAGCCGTGCCCGATCCCAAGCTCGCCGAAGAACACCTGCGCACACTTACCCAGGCGCCGCACATGGCAGGCACCGTGGAAGACAAAGCAACCGCAGATTACGTAGCGCAGAAGTTTCGCGCCGCTGGACTCGACACGGAAATCTTCGAATACAAAGTGTGGATGAACTATCCCGCAGAGATCAGCGTCGACATCACCGCGCCCGCCGGAGTCGAAATGCATGGGCCCACGCGCGAGCACGTCGATGGCGATCCCTATGACGGCGACCCGCGCGTGGTGATGCCGTTCAGCGGCATGTCGCCTTCCGGCGACGTCGAGGCCGAGGTGGTCTATGCCAACTACGGCACGCCGGAAGATTTCGAGAAGCTGGAGAAGTTAAAGATCGATGTGCGCGGCAAGATTGTGCTGGTGCGCTACGGCCAGAATTTTCGCGGAGTAAAAGTATTCATCGCGCAAGAACACGGCGCAGCGGCAGTGATCCTCTATTCCGATCCGTTCGACGATGGCTGGAGGAAAGGCGATAAGTATCCCGCCGGGCCGTGGCGGCCCGACACCGGCGTGCAGCGCGGATCGACGGGCTACATGTTCGAGTTTCCCGGCGACCCCACAACGCAAGGATTCGCATCCCTGCCTACGCTTTCAGAGAGCAAACGCGTTTCTCCCGAGAAGTCCGCGCAGATGCCGAAGATCCCTGTCACGCCACTCTCCTACCACGATGCCTCGCCCATTCTTCAACATCTTGGCGGGCCCGACTCGCCGCGCGAATGGCAGGGCGCGCTGCCTTTCACATATCACGTGGGCCCGGGGCCGGTGCGCGTGAAGATGCACCTCAAACAGGATTATCAGTTCCGCACTCTCTGGGATGTAATCGGCCGCGTGCGCGGCAGCGAATTTCCGGACGAATGGGTGATTGCCGGAAATCATCGCGACGCGTGGGTCTACGGCGCAGTCGATCCCAACAGCGGCACGGCGGCGATGCTCGAATCCGTGCACGGAATCGGCGAGCTGTTGAAGACAGGCTGGAAGCCGAAGCGCACCATGATCTTTGCTAGTTGGGATGGCGAAGAAGAAGGCCTCATGGGTTCCACCGAATGGGCCGAGCAACACGAATCGAATCTCGCGAGCGCCGCTGCATATTTCAACATGGATGTCGGTGACTCAGGGCCCAAGTTCGGCGCCTCATCCGTGCCCAGCCTGAAGCAGTTTGTGCGCGACGTCACCAGGGCCGTTTCCAGTCCAAAAGGCGGAACGGTCTATGATGCGTGGCAAAAGTCGGATCAGCCGGGTGCAACAACAATGCAGTCCCGCGCCGAAGCCGTCGAGGGCAATCGAGGCGCGCCAGCCGCTCCCACTGCCGGAGAGGTTCCGGTCGGCGACCTGGGCAGCGGTTCCGATTACAGCGTTTTCCAGCAGCACCTCGGCGTGCCTTCGACCGATATAAGTTCCACCGGCCCGTACGGCGTGTATCACTCGGTGTTCGACAACTTTGCCTGGTTCAAGAAGTTCGGCGATCCTGATTTTGTCTACGAGCAGCAGATGGCGAGAGTGTTTGGACTAGAAGCGCTACGTATGGCCGACGCCGACGTGCTGCCCTACGACTACAACGAATATGGAAAAGAGATCGCCGTTTATCTGGACGCAGCCAGGAAGCGGGCGGAAAATAAGTTCGGCGACCACGCGCTCGATCTGAGTGCGGCAACAGCGGCGGCGAAACATTTTCAGGAAGCCGGAGCAAAGATTCTGCTCAAGCAAAAAAATCCTCCGCGAGACGCCGCTCGCTTGAATCAGGCTCTGCGCAACGCCGAGCGCGCTCTGCTCGTGCCGGAAGGTCTGCCCCACCGCCCTTGGTTTCGCCACGCCATCTATGCTCCCGGCGAATATACAGGCTATGCCGCGGTGGTGATTCCGGGAGTGAATGAGGCGCTAGACAAAGGCGACGCGGAGCGAGTGCGCCAGCAACTCGCGCTTCTGACGGCGGCTCTGGAACGCGCGGCTAAGGCTCTCGATGGATACCGTTAGTTTATTTGACTAGTCATCTGACTAGTCATACAATGCTTACAGAGGTGGTTCTGTGGGTTCCTGGCAATTGCAAGAAGCGAAGTCTCGGTTTAGTGAATTCCTCGATGCCGCTCTGACGAAAGGCCCGCAGGTAGTCACACGCCGCGGCGTCGAGGCTGCCGTCCTTGTGCCTATCGAGGAATGGCGTCGGCTGCAACAATCAAGGCGTCCTAACATTAAGGAACTCCTCCTCGGCCCCGGACCGCGTTTCGACATCGTTCTTCCTAAGCGAACCTCGTGGAAGCGCCGGACGCCGATTGACTTCACTCATCCGGATTTCAAGTGACCCGCTTCCTGCTTGACACCAACGTCATCTCTGAACTGCGTAAGATCAAGCCCCACGGAGCGGTCGTGGCCTGGATGGAAACTCTTCGTGTGGAGCAGATTTTTCTTTCAGCGGTAACGATGGGAGAATTGCAAGACGGTGTGGAACTGACGCGGGGGCAAGACCCCGCCAAAGCCCGTGAGATCGAGTCTTTCTTGACTTCGGTGGAATTGTCTTTTGCTTTTGTACCCATGGACTCGGCGTGCTTCCGAGAATGGTCGCGGCTGATGGCTGGAAAGCCGGACGCTCTGCGAGAGGATGCCATGATCGCAGCAACTGCCAGGATCCACGGATTCAGTGTAGCCACCAGAGACGAGAAGGACTTCAAGCATCTCGGCGTAGAGATCTTCAACCCATTCAAATTTCGTTAAGCCGGCGTAGCCGACTTCCACAGCAAAGCTCGTGTGGTCGCGTATACTCCTTTCCGCGAATTGCGTCCACCCTCAAGAATTTTCAGGGAACCGAGCCCGCATGAACCGCGTACCCTAATCAGGCGTCCATCCGCCGGAGGTGTTCCATGCCCGGAAAGTCTCCCATCCGTTTAGCCATGCTTCACAAGACCATCATCGTCTGCCTCCTGTTCGCGCCTTTCTGCGCCGCCTCAGATCATTGGGACTACTCAGAAACCCACGACGAGGTCCGCGAATTCGCCGCCGGAGGCATGGTGCACCTGCGCCTCAACGTGGGCGACCTGCACATCCGCCGCGGAGATTCCGACAAGATCCGCCTCCATTACACCGTCAAGTCGTGGAGCGAGAGCCACGTAAAAGACGCGCGTGTCGATATCGACCTCCACGGTCGCGATGCCAACATCGAATTCCGCGCACCCACCAGCGGCAACACTCAATTCGACGTAGAACTCGAGGTCCCGCAAAACACCAATCTCGACGTGCACGAAAAGGTCGGCGACCTCCGGATCGAAGGCATCGAGGGCGACAAAGATCTTCAGCTAGGCATCGGCGACATCCGGGTAGCCTACGGGCGCGCAGCCTACCATCTGGTCCGCGCCAGCACCAGCATCGGCGACGTGGACGGCGAAGGCTACGGCGAAACTAGCGACTGGCTGGGCAAGACTCTCAGGTACAGCGGTGACGGCAAATACGAACTGCACGCGCGCGTTGGGGTAGGCGATATTAGGCTGGAGGGGAAGTAGGCACTCTGTGCCACCCGCGACCCCGGCGGGTAATATAATGCCGAAAGCCTGAGGTTATTCGCCCAGGGAGAAGGCATCGGCCTATGACAAGAGCCAGGACGCTCGCCCTGTTAGTAGTTGCCGCACACTGGATCGTCGCCATCTGGCACCTGTTCCTTGCGGCCAAGGTTCTTCCAGCCCCAAACGACCACGTCAGTTGGCTGGCCGTAATTTTGATAACGTTGGGGCACGCGTGCGTATCAATTTTGGTATCGAAGCTGAGCGATAAAGTTGCCGGCTTCGTCGCGCTGATTTTCTTTTTGGCTGCCATGAGTGCCGATCTTTATGAGCACTTCCTGCATGCCTCTCAAAACAACGTTTTCATGGTAGCGCCCGGCGATTGGACCGCCGTCTTTAACGTAAGCGTCTTCATCCTTCTCGCACTGGAAATCGTGGGATGCCTGCTTGGAACTATCGTGCTCGGCGGCGGGAGAAGAAACAACAAGTCAGCTCCGGGACTCGATGCAAAATCAATCAGAGGAGAGCCCAAGCTTTTTTCCAATCAACTCGGCTATATGGCCGCCCAGTTTGGAACGGGCTCGAACCACTGACTTCCAGATAGCCCAAGAACCGCGACAAGCCGGTAACCCTCTTCGGTTGAGTTGTCGAACAAGATGGTGTGGTCGGCACGCTCTATCGCTATCGGAAGACTCTTGAAGCTGCGCTCGTAACGTCGGCGGACATCACTCTCCGGGACATCATGGCCACCGGCGAGAACTCGATTCCTGATCCGAGCTAGGTTGATATCAACATTTTCTGTCCCGATATAAACCAGCACGACCTCGAAGCCACGAATTCGCGCGTCAACCATCATTCGCAGATAATGCATTCCGGACAGCGTCGTCTCAACGGCGAAGCTCTCACGCTTGCCGATATGGTCTTTCGCAGAGGCCAGAACCTGACGCGCAGCCGCAATCGGAAACGTTCTGGGCAGGGTAGTCCGAAGAGCCTTGCCGATCACGTCAGGGTCGAGTAGAGGAAACTCCCGGAAATCCATCCGGTTCAATCGCGTAAGCGTACTTTTACCCGAGCCGTTTGCGCCGGCAATAACAGTGAATCGCGCGTGATTCACCGGATGGGCGAAGGTTGAGGCTGCGGCCCCTTCTGATGCTCGGCTAAGATTTCTTGCAGATGCTGACGCTCCGCAGCGACGCCAGCCCGAGCGGTTTCGGCGATTTCCTGAGCGAACCTCGTCCAGTCTGCGGCCTTATCCATCTCTCTCAGGATCGAAACGACCGCAACGGCGATCACATGACATTCCGCAGCCTCGTCCTTAGTCGAGTTTACGTAACCCCAGTGGACGATCCGATTGCGTCGCTTGAAAAGCTGATCTTGGAAATATTGTGCTGGATTGACCTGTGAAGGGTTCGGTAATCGTAGAAATATTGTTTTGGCAGGCCCGTTTCCCTCGATAAATTTATCGAACGTCGTCGCCACTAGTCTTTGAGACACGAAGCCTGCTGGGCCTGGAAATCCGCCGCTTCTCGGGTATTCCTTTTCCCAAGCTACCTCCTCCGCTGGAGTCGGCAGCGTAAAGGTAACGGCGTATGCTTCCATGCCCTTCAACTTAAGGAACAACCGAGTTAAATACGATTCCACGGCCATTGTCGCAAGAACAATTGAGAGACTGTAATCCCCACCCTCCAGCTCTGCTAGACCTCGGTACAGAAGTCGCTCGGCAGTGATGCTCACGCTAAGAGGATCGATTGCGTACATTGATTTTCCGCAGCGCGAGCACGTTGCCCTTCCAAACTCGGCATCGCCATATGCGGAAAAGATGTAGCGTCCGCCGCAGTCACAGGTGTTTTCAATTTCGAATTTCATAACTTCTCTACTTACTTGATCGAAACCAGCCGCTCCACCAGTTCCGAATAATCCTTCTTCTCGATGCCGTGCACCTGCTTGTTGTACTCGTCGACCTTCGACGAATAGTTCATCGAGCAGAATTTCGGGCCGCACATGGAGCAGAACGCCGCCTCTTTGTAGAAGTCGTCGGGCAAAGTTTCGTCGTGCATCGCGCGCGCCGTCTCTGGGTCCAACGACAAAGCGAACTGCTTCTCCCAATCAAACTTGTACCGCGCAAAGCTCAACGCATCGTCGCGGTCGCGAGCGCCAGGACGTCCGCGGGCAATATCAGCAGCGTGCGCTGAAATCTTGTACGCAATGATGCCGTCTTTCACGTCTTTTTCATTTGGTAACCCTAAGTGCTCCTTAGGCGTGACGTAGCAAAGCATGGCCGCACCGTACCATCCAATCATGGCCGCGCCGATTGCCGACGTAATGTGGTCGTAGCCGGGAGCGATATCGGTGACCAGCGGGCCCAGGGTGTAAAAAGGAGCTTCGTAGCAGAGTTCAACTTCTTTCTCCACCTGCTCCTTGATCTTATCCATCGACACGTGGCCGGGGCCTTCGATCATCACCTGCACGTCGTGCTGCCACGAGATCTTCGTCAACTCGCCAAGAGTCTTCAGTTCGGAGAACTGCGCTTCGTCGCTGGCATCGGCTACACAGCCCGGACGCAGGCCATCGCCAAGGGAAAAGCTGACGTCATACTTCTTGAAAATTTTGCAGATGTCGTCGAAGCACTCGTAAAGAAAATTCTGCTTATGGTTGTAAGCCATCCACTGCGCGAGAATCGCGCCGCCGCGGCTTACGATCCCGGTAATGCGCTTCGAGATCAGCGGCAGATACTGAATCAGCACGCCAGCGTGAATCGTCATGTAATCGACGCCCTGCGCCGCCTGTTCCTCAATCACTTCAAGCATCACCGAAGCATTCAGATCTTCCACGCGCTTCACACGCGCAATCGCTTCGTAAATCGGCACGGTGCCAATGGGAACCGGCGAATGCCGCAGAATTGCCTCGCGAATCTCATGAATGTTGCCGCCCGTCGACAAATCCATCACGGTATCGGCGCCGTAATGCACGGCCGTGTGCAGCTTCTTCAGTTCCTCTTTAATTTCCGAAGTCACCGCCGAGTTGCCGATGTTGGCGTTGATCTTGCACAGCGACGCCACGCCGATCGCCATCGGCTCCAGTTCCGGATGGTTAATGTTCGCGGGAATAATCATGCGCCCGCGGGCAACTTCATCGCGCACCAGTTCGGGCGCGATCTTTTCGCGGTGGGCAATGTAGCCCATCTCTTCGGTGACCACGCCCTGCCGCGCGTAGTGCATCTGCGAAAAGTTGCCGTCGCTGTTCTCTTGCCGGCGCCGGGCCAACCACTCTTCGCGCGGCTTCGGCGCGCTATATCCACTATTGCCGTTGCCATTCGAACCGTTGGCCGGAGTAACCACAGATTCACCATCACTGGATTTCGTCATTCGCAGATTATACCCGTCTGCGCGCACGCCGCGCAGGGACTATTGCATTTGCTCCGCGCACTCCACCGACGTGCAGCCCCCGGGGCCTTGCGTACGAATATTGCCAACTCCGTTCTTAATGTGGATTGTCACCATCGCCGCAGGATACGCCCACCAAAGCTTCCGGATAACCCGATCGCCCGGAAGCCATGAGTGGCTTTTCTTGAGTTCGTAAACTGTGACCAATTCAGCCCCATAGAGCGCGCCGTACTTGGCGACAAGGTGCTGGCTCGGAGGCACGCGCGTGACCCACGGAGCGCCGGCGGCGAACTCATTATCGAGCACGAGTTTGCGCGAGGTGAAGCGGAGACTTTCCGCGCCACCCAGCGCGCCCATGACTATGACGAACTTTTTGTCGACGACTCGTCGGCGGGTCGGTGCATCCGGCAGCGGTGCTGTCGTAGTCGTAGTCGGGGTAAAACTTCCGGTTGGCTCGATCTCATTGTGCAACCCGAGGAGCGGTTCGTTGGGCATGCCATTCTGAGCCACAGCGTGGGTAGCGATCAAAAGCAGGAGAGCAAACAAACGTGCCGTCGACAAAACAAAAACCTCCTCAAGATTGTCATCGCGAGACCCAGTTCGAGCGCCGATTGTGCAAAAGGGAGTTTCTAATGAACGTGCCGCGATGTGCACATCCGTGTTGTGCAACGGCCCCGCCAAAGGAGGAGATCTTGTTTCTCAGCGAGATAGGGGCGATTTTGCCGAAATGGAATTATTCTGCGGAGTTTCTGAGCAAGTTGTTTATCACTCTGGTCTCTAATGTTTCCGTCGTATCTGTCGAAAACCTGTACGCGGGTCAAGTCTGATCTGCCGCTCACACCCGAGCCGACAAGGCCCATCGGCGCAGTGAATGATCGCACCAGCCTTTTTGCGAGACACTCCGCGTTGCCCGGCCCGCGAAGCCAGCTTAAAATCTGAACGTTACTGAGGAAACATTTCCAATGCAATTCCGTCTGCTGACCGTCTTATTCCTTCTCATGATTGCCGTCTGCTTCGGCCAGACATCCTCTGGCGCCAAGCCTGCGATCGGTTCGACTGAAGCGCAGCAATCCATTCCGCTGCCGGGGCCCGGAGAGGAAATGGCCGCGCCGCCGCGCCCTACTCTCACTGGCAACGATCCCAAGCCGCAAGATGCCACGAAGGCGATTCTCGCTGCCTTTGGCAAATACGAAGTCGTCGGAATGGGCGCGGCTCACGGGAATCAGGATCTCGACCAGTTCATTCTCAATCTCATCCGCGACCCTGAGCTTCCCGGCAAGGTCAACGACATCGTTGTGGAATGCGGCAACTCGCTTTACCAACCAATCCTCGACCGCTACATTGCGGGCGACGATGTCCCGCTCGACCAGGCGCGGCAGGTTTGGCGCAACACAACCCAGCCGATGTGCAGCGTGTCTGCGTTCTATGAAGAACTGTTTCCGCTGGTACGAAGAATCAATCAGAGGCTTCCGCCGGAAAGGCGGTTTCGCATGGTGGCGGCAGATCCTCCTGTCGACTGGAGCAAGGTGAAGACCGCCGCAGACTTCGCTGGCGGGCAATTCATGATGCGCGATCCTGTGATCGCTTCCGTGATGGAAAAGGAAGTGCTCTCGAAGCACCGCAAAGCGCTCATGCTTTTCGGCGCGTTGCATCTTTACCACAATCACGCTGGACCGATGTTGTTTGCGTCAGCGGTGGAAGCGTATGAGAAGAACTATCCGGGGGTGACTTTCGTGATTGCGGATCACGCCGGCTTCGGCAGTCACTCGCCACTGGAGAAATACAACGACGAGTTCGAATCCCGGATGGCTGTGTGGCCGATTCCGTCGCTGGTCGAAACCCTGGCTGGCACTTGGCTGGCGGATCTGTTGGATAAGACTCACTCCTTTGGGGGTATGAACGTGATATTCCGGGTTGGAAAGGATGGCAAGCGAACCGAGACTCCCGTGGACTCCAGCGGCGTCGCCTTCTCAAGAATGGCGGATGCTTATCTCTATCTTGGCCCGCGGGATTTGTTGTTGAAAGCTCCAAACCCGGCCGAGGTTTTCCTCGACAGAGATTACATGGCGGAAATGAAAAGGAGAGCGACCATCCTTGGACCCGACGCAGTGACCGATCAGGCCGATCCCGAAAAAATCTCCGACCACGATTACAGCCCTTTCTTCTATGACCCGAACGAAATGCAAAAGATGATGGGATTCGGAGAGAAGATGGGATCCAAAAAGATGATTCCGCTCGGGTCAACCCCACCTCCGAAATAAACTTGAACAAGCGGCGGCTTTGAGCCGCCGCTTTCGTCTTCATTTCGTTGCCTCAGGCGAGTGTCGAGCCAACTCCATTTCAATTCCTAGCGGAGAAACTGTTGCTCCTGCTTGCGTAGTTCTTGGTTGAGTCGTCAGCAACGTCACACTCGCTACACCCGCGATGTGCGCCGCATCCAAAACTTTCATGACGCACGCGTAAGGAGCCTTGGCGTCCGCCTTGATGTAGAGAGTTTGCGCATGATGCGACGTGCGAGATTTGAGCTTTTCCAGCAGCGCATCGGGCGTGAGCATATCGATTCCGAAATAGAGTTTCCCGGCTTCGGTAACCGTGATAATCAAAGCGTCCTGGTTGTCGGCGTCGGGTACAGCTACTGCGCTGCTTGTAGGAGCCAACTCTACGCTGATGCCTTTTTGGAGCGCCTGCGCAGTGCTCCGCGGAACCAATGACAAGACAGTTGCAACTACCAGGAATGCCACACTGCGCACTCTGTCCTTAAGTCCTGCGAGATTACTAGCCTTGATCCAATTCATACGTTTCTCCTTTCACAGCCGTCTCCGGCGTGTGGTTTGCGTTCATTCATTAGTCACTGGGCTTTTGCTCCGCCCAGTGATGCGGTTGCGAGTGAGCCGCCTAGGCCCATCGTTTCCACTGCTGACGAAGGCACAATTACCATCGAGCCTTTCTCTTTGATCGCTTCATACAGCATGTTCATGGCGCGCAGATGCAAGGCCACAGGATTCTCCGCGTAGGACGCGGCGGCCTGCACAAAGCTGTTCGAAATTTCAGTTTCCGCCTGGCCCAGAATGATTCGCGCTTGCCGCTCGCGCTCGGCCTGCGCCTGGCGGGACATTGCATCTTCCAATCCTTGCGGAATTCTCACGTCACGAATTTCAACCGACTGCACCGTGATGCCCCACGGGTTCGTCTTCTCGTCGAGAATGCGCTGCAGTTCGCGGCCGAGTGTCTCGCGCTCGGTGATCATCTGCGCGAGTTCGTGGCGGCCAATCGATTCGCGCAGCGCGGTCTGCGCGCTCATATTGATGGCCTCGATGAAGTTCTCGACTTCGAGAATGCATTTCTCTGGATTCCATACCAGCCAGAAGACAATGGCATCCACATTCACCGGGACAGTGTCGCGGGTCAGCGTGGATTCGGCCGAGACGTTGGCCACGCGCACGCGCTGATCAACATATGGGCTGAGAGTTTCTACGATCGGCACAATTGTGAAACAGGCCCGGCCCGCGCAGCCCGACATACTTGCCGAGCCGTAACACTGCGACCTTCTCCCACTGCTGCACCACCTTGATCGCGAACATGAGGTAGAGGCCGAGAGCGGCGCCTGCAATAATTCCGGCCGGATGCTTGGTGGCGGCAGTGACTATCGCGCCGGCCAACAGGCAGAGGATGAATAGCGACCTTCCGATACCGCTGATCTGACCGATTTCAATTTTCGTCATAACCTATCTCCTTTGCTTCGACTGAGGCGCCAACTCGCGCAGGCGATCCAGCAGTTCATCCACGGAAAAGCCGGCAGCCCCGGCGCGGGCCGCGAATTCGTTGGCTAACTGCGTAAGTTGCCGCTCGCGTTCGCCGCTGTTCTTGGTGACCTTCTTGTTGCTGATGAATGTTCCGGTGCCCTGATGAGTTTCGAGCATGCCGCCGAGTTCAAGCTCGCGATAGGCGCGCATCACCGTATTCGGATTGATGGCGAGATCGACCGCAAGCTGGCGGACGGTGGGAAGTTGATCGCCGGCGGTGAGTGTTCCCGCCGCGACGCCGGTCCGCACCTGGTCGATGATCTGGCGGTAGACGGGAACTCCGGAGTGCAAGTCCAGCTTGAGCTGGAAACCCTGGCCGTTCGTGGGAGTGCGTCCCATGTGTCCCAGTGTACTACAATATTAGTACATTAAGTCAAGAGAAAAAAGTAACGCCCGGCATTTGCCGGGCGTTTCTCCTTCGAGCCGATTTTCGATGATGCGAAAGCTGCGAACTAGTGGTTAGAAGCCTGGATGATCAGATGATCGACGATGCGATGAGCTTCATCGATGTGGTGCAAGGCTCGATCACGAAGACCGCGTACGGACGGGTCATCTTCTTCTCGGGCAATGTCATTGTGAGCTTTATCCAGAAGTTCCATGGCGCGGTGGAAGCGGCCGGCCCGGTCCATATGCGCATCGACCGGCGGGTGATCGTTCAAGTTCTTGCCGTCGTCAATCGCGGCCCTCTTGATTTCGTCGATGGCTTTGTCGATCTCGTTAATGGCGTGTTCCTCTTCTTTATCCATGTGATGAGTGGGCGCCAGGTTTTCGAGATGAGCGCGAGCGTGGCGGAGATCGGTGAGAGCATGCAGGTAAGCCGGATGCCTTCCGGGTTCGTCGGCGAATGTGAATGCGGCACAGAGAGCCACCATAAACACGATTAAGGCGCAATGTCGTACGGTTTTCATAGTTTCCTCAAGGCCTTTCGGCAGAATGAACTTCAGTTTTTATAAACCCCAGACTGAAGTTTTAGACTCGCCAGATTCTATTGGCTACCGCGTGCCCACAGAAGTTACCCCAGTACACGAGCGATAGGCCGATGCAGTTCTTGGCACCGTATTACTAAAGTTCCTGAGAGCGGCGTTCAGTGATTCTCTGGCGGCTTGAAGCCTTTGCGGCGTTGATCGCTGTAGCTCTGCAGCGCGTCGAGAATGATGGGATAGGCTTCGCCGGCGGGGCGAATCTCATCGACTTCGACGGCCTTGCCCTCGAGCTGCTTGTAATCCTGAAAGAAGCGCCGCAGCATGAGCATGCGATGCGGCGGCATCTCGGCGGCTTCGTGGTAGGAGTTGAACTCGGGGTCTTGCGTAGCGATGGCGATGATCTTGTGATCAGGCTTGCCGCCGTCGATCATCGTCATCAGGCCGATGGCGCGGGCGTGAATGATGGTGAGCGGCACGACCGGATCCTGGCAGAACACGAGCACGTCGAGCGGGTCGTCGTCTTCGGCCAGCGTCTGCGGGATGAAGCCATAGTTCGCCGGATAGTAGACGGCTGAATAAAGGACGCGGTCGAGCTTGATGAGTCCGCTGGCTTTGTCGAGTTCGTACTTCACACTCGATCCGAAGGGGATCTCGATCACGCAGTCGAATTCCTGCGGGAGCTTGTCGCCGGGAGTTACGTCGTGCCAGGGATGGATCATGATTGTGAGGCTACTTTCATTTTAGTGGGAGTTCGCTTCTGGCTTCTAGCTGCTAGCTTCTAGCTCTCAGCTCTCAGCTTTCTACTTCAGCTTTCGCAAATCTTCATGTCTTAGGCCTGGGTTTCGGGCTCTTTTATCGGCGTGGATTTCTCCATCAAAATAAAGTTTGACGGACATCTCGCGATTCGTGCGTTTGGACCTTTTACGGCGGATTCGGCGCGATTTTTTTGTTTCGATATCCGCTGAAAGCCTTGCTGGGCGCGGGTTTCGCGAAACGGACTTTGCAAAATATTGTTTTCAAAGAACTTAGATATCAAAATCCTGATAACAAACGACTTAGGGCGGCACGATTCGGTCTCTCTGGGCCGTCACTGCCTCGACCATGATCGCGCAAGTTCGATAGGCGGCACAAGGTCAGATGTCACAATGGGGCTGTGGAAAAGTCAGAGCTGGGGTTGTCAGATGGGGCGGGCCCCTTTTCGCCGGGGCGCGAAAGGACGGCCACCCGCCGCATGGGGCTGTCCCCCTAGGCGGGCACCCCATCTATGGACTGAACCGCCAGTAAGGAGGAGGACCTTGGACGGGACTCATTCCGAATCTGTCCTTGGGATCCTTTCCCGCCTCGAAGAGATAGAAAATGTCGCTTAGTACGGATCGGTTTTCGGCGTAGTAGAAGTGTCCTATGAAATTAGTGTCAACTGCGGAAGCATCGACAGTATCGACTCCTGCCACTACCACAATCTGCTTGCTAGAATCTCCGGCTCGCGGGTACGACCCGTTCTTCTTCTTGGAGGCAATTAGCGCAAGGTCACGGCTAGAGACGTATAAGGTAATCTTATGCGCCAGTGCGCTTATGAGCGAGGCGAGGTGAGTGAAAATGGACGCATCCACATCGGGTGCCGTCAGGACGACTTGGTTAAACTCGGGGTCGCTCGACGTTCGAGTTAGCGACATCTGTTTCAGTGCGCTCGTAAGCGCCTTGTTTCCCATGCTATGAGCAATAAGGTGAATGACGTTTGCGCCGGATTTCGCAACTAGATCTTTGAGAAATATTTCTAAATGGTCGACCGTCCAGTCGTTGTTGTTCAGGTCAGGCGTGTAGTCATACAAACTCCCATTGGAAGGCCAGCTGTACAAGATCGGTGCGCCTCTAAACTGTATGTCGTGCGAAATCTGCGCGGTTCGATAGACGGCGTCGTCGAAGGACACCTTAAATCCGTGAATGAAAACGAATGCTTCCTTTTTTTCGGAGCGTCCAACTGATTCTGACAGATCACCATAGAATTCACCATCCGTCTTGGTGGTGACACTTTGAATCACGAAATGCTTATCTGGGTCTTCGCGGAACTCCAGTCGCAGGATCGACGGCCTTTCGACCTTTCCCACCTTGTGGCTTTGAGGGATGCTTACATCGCATGTCCCCAGTGAAAGCGAACCGGACGAATTTCTGCGCGAACCAAACGTAAGCCGCTTACCGGACACTGCTTCTCGATCAGTGGCGTAGAAAATTCTAACAACTTCATACTTGTGCTTTGGCTGCTTAGGAGTTTTCGCCGCGATGCGAGCGGGTTCTCGCGCTTTTTGCACATGAGAAACATCAGCAGCAAAGAGCATCTTCTTGACATACTTTATGCGGCCAACATGCTCTACAAAGCCGGCGTCGACGCGAAAATTCGCGACCGACGTTGGTTGTACCTTTGTTATTTTCGCCGTAAATGGATTTATGCCTCTCCTGGCCTTCCTCTGAGTCTTAACTAGACGTCCTACGCCGGGCAGCACAAAAACTCCCTTCGTCTTGGTTTCGCGTATGGCCGTCCTGGTCAGTTCCTCAAATAGGCGACGAACAAGCGACTTCGATATTCGGAGCTCAGCGGCAATTCGGGAAAAGAGTTCATCGGTTGTCATCACGGACTTGGCTGCCATGAGAAGACCCTCCTTCTAGTTCGCCGTACGGCGACAGATGGGGAGATTTGGGGCCCGGAACTGAGGTACCGCGCGACGTGGTGCTTCTTGCGAGGGCATGAGGATAGCGTACAGACCAAGAAAAATGCAAGCATGGGGTCGAACCGACCTTTGCGCCCATATTGAACCCCGGGACTGCCCCGTGCTTGTCGCGTTGTTTGCGACAGGGCGGGGACTCTTATCTCCTAATACTGCTCGTGGGGGCAGTCAAAATCCCCGCCCTGTCCCCTCAAAGAACGGAGGGACGAGGACGGGCAGCCGTGCATTATGTTAGGGCGGATCTTCCTCTTGAGTGGGCCATCCATTCAACAATGCCGGAAAATGTCCACTGTGGAGTATACTGTGGAATAGGTTCCACACATGGAAATTGTCCAAATCGTGCTGGATAAGAAGCTGTTACATGCTGCCGACCTGGCTGCGAAGCGCACCCGGCGAAACCGGTCGGCCTTGGTGCGCGACGCTCTGCGGGAACATCTTCGCCGGTTGGAACTGCGAGCCAGTGAAGAGCGCGACCGCCAGGGATATACGGGACATGCGGCGGGCGAGGCAGAATTGCAGCTTTGGGAGTCGGAGGCCACGTGGCCGGACGAATAGCCCGAGGCGAGATTCGGCTCTACGATTTTGCCGCGCCTGACAAGAAACGTCCGGCGCTTGTGCTTACCCGCGACAGCGCGATCGCGTATCTATCGACAGTTACGGTGGCGCCGGTCACTTCGACGATTCGCGGCGTGCCTTCGGAAGTATTGCTGAATGAGGAGGACGGCATGAAGTCTCCGTGTGCGGTGAACCTGCACAATGCCGTTACGGTGTCGCGACAGCGCATCGGGAGGCGTGTGGCCCAGCTTAGTTCTGCTCGGATGAATGAGGTTTGTGCTGCGCTGCGGTTTTCTTTGGGGTGTGATGCGGAGTAGTTCTAAGAACGGTCCGCGTGATGCTTGAATCTCCCGCCGGTATGATCTCTGTTCAGAAACGGCAGACCTCAGCGGCTGAAATCCGCATCTTTTCCCGCGCTTTACGGCACGAGTGGAACTCGTGCCCTTCCCGAGGTTTGTGCAGGCGTTCCCGCTTCCACCATGCGTTCCCACTTCCACCATTATTCGAGGATACATCGGGCCGGAGAAAGAACAGCAGGTTCCTCCACTCCGCCGTCGCTTTCGCTTCGGCTCCGGTCGGAATGACAAAGTGTGAATTGCCGTGGCGTATCAGCTGTAATGACAAAGTCGACAAATCTGAGGATGGGCTATCTTTCTTTTGGGGTGTCCGTCTAATTGTCAGCTCTTTTCGTCGATAATGTTCGCGGAGCACATTCATGAAAAAAACTTGTAGCAATTTTTCGCGGGCGAATGTTTTTGTCTGCGCCGCAATTCTGTTTTCGCTGTTTGGCGCGGTTAGTGCAACTTCCGCTAAAGAAGATCCGTCCTCGTCCGCCCCGTTGCCCACGGGCCCGGCCGTTAACTCTTCATATATGGACCGCACGGTGCGGCCGGGCGATGACTTTTACGAATATGCCAACGGAGAATGGATGAAGCGCACGGAGATCCCCGCCGACCACGGAGAAACATTTCCCGGTATGCCGGTGGTGGATGAAACCGACAAGCGGGTTGCGGACCTGATCACCGATGCCGCCAAGAACACTGCGCCGGGCGATAAAGCCCGCAAAATCGCCGACCTCTACAACTCTTACATGGATGAGGCCGGCATTGAGGCTAAAGGGTTGAAGCCGCTGCAACCGCATCTTGACGCTATCGCCGCGATCCGCAATAAACGCGATCTGGCGCGCGCGTTGGGCGAAACTTTGCGTGCCGATGTGGACCCGCTCAACAACACGAACTTCCATACTTCGAATCTTTTCGGGCTTTGGGTTGCGCCGAACTTCAATGACGTGGACCATTACACTGCTTATCTTCTGCAAGGTGGGCTACGGCTGCCTGACCGCGAATACTACCTTTCCGACAGCGATGCAATGCGAGATACGCGCGCCAAGTATCAGGCGCATGTGGCCACGATGCTGAAGCTTGCGGGATTCAGCGATGCCGACGGTCGCGCTACTCGCATCGTCGAACTGGAGCACGCGATTGCGGAAAAGCATATCAGCCTGGCGGAAAACGATGACATCCACAAGGCGAACAATACTTGGACGCTGCGTGATTTCAACGCCAAAGCGCCGGGGCTCAATTGGGCCGAGTATTTGCAAAGCGCGGGACTGAGCAATCAAAAGAGTTTTATCGTCTGGCAGCCGACGGCGTTTACCGCAGAATCGGCTCTGGTCGCCTCGACGCCACTTGAAACCTGGAAGGATTGGCTGGCCTACCACCTGATTGAGTCCTACTCCTTCGGATTGCCGAAGGCTCTCGCCGACGAGCAGTTCGCGTTCTTCGGGAAAGTGCTCTCGGGCACGCCCGAGCAGCAGGAGCGCTGGAAGCGCGGCGTCCAACTGGTCAACGGGTATCTGGGCGACGACGTGGGGCAACTCTACGCGCGGCGCTACTTTCCGCCGGAAGCCAAGGCGGAGGTCGAGGCCATGGTGGCGAACCTCAAGGTGGCATTCCGCAAGCGAATTGAAGCGCTGACGTGGATGAATCCAGTGACTAAAGCGGAGGCGGAGGCCAAGCTCGACACTCTTTATGTTGGCGTCGGTTATGGGGAAAGCTGGCACGACTATTCGAACTATGAAGTGAAAGCCGACGACCTTTTTGGAAACCTCTGGCGCGGACAGCTCTCCGGGTATCACCGACAGCTGGCGCGGCTGGGCAAGCCGATCAACCGCAAGGAGTGGTCGATGACGCCGCAAACGATTAACGCGGTGAACCTGCCGTTGCAAAACGCGTTGAACTTTCCTGCCGGGATTCTGCAGCCGCCATTTTTTGATCCGAAAGCCCCGGCCGCGGCGAACTATGGATCGATTGGAGCGGTCATTGGCCACGAGATCAGCCATACTTTCGACAATGAAGGCAGCGTATTCGATTCGAAGGGACGTGTGCGCAACTGGTGGACGCCGGACGACCTGGCTCATTTTGAAGCGGCCACGGCAAAACTGGCCGCGCTGTACGACACTTACAAACCGTTTCCCGACCTGGCTCTGAACGGCAAACAGACACTGGGAGAAAATATCGCTGACCTGGGCGGACTCGCTGCTTCTTACGACGCGTACAAGGCATCTGTGGCGGGCAGGAACGTGCCGGCGCAGGACGGTCTGTCAGACGACCAGCAATTCTTTCTCGCGTTCGCGCAATCGTGGGCAGAGAAAGGTCGCGACGCGGCGCTGCGCCAGCAGGTGCTTACTGATGGCCACTCCCCCGGGCAATACCGCGCCCTTGAGGTGCGTAATATCGATGCCTGGTACGCGGCTTTCGACGTGAAGGCCGACGAGAAACTGTACCTCGCGCCCACGGATCGTGTACGCATCTGGTGAGTGGAGGCGAACGCTCGATTTTAGGCTTCGATTAGGGCAGGCTTTTTCGGATGGGGCGCGAGAGGTGGCGCGCCCGCCGCAATGTCTGCAGAGAACTTTCGTTCGCGGCGGCAATCTTGATTCTGGCGGTGCGGACGCGTAGAGTCTTAAGTGAAGGTCAGATTGTCCCCCAGCGGTGGTTACCTTATGTCCAGTCAAGGCAAAACATATCTCAAGTTCGGTGCGGCTACGGTCGGGATTTTGTTGCTGCTCGGCTACCTCGCTTATACCGGCGTGCAGGATAGCAAGAGCTATTACGTCACCATCAGCGAACTGCACAAGATGGGCGACGGCGCTTACGCGAAGCGTTTGCGGGTTGCGGGAAATGTGCAACCGGGGTCGATCAAGCGCACGGGAACGCATGTGCAGTTTGTTTTGATGGAGCAGGATCAGTTGCTCTCGGTGGATTACACCGGGACGGAAGCGCCTCCGGATACGTTCAAGGACGAGTCGCAGGCGCTGGCCGATGGCAGGTATGGCGCCGACGGGGTTTTTCACGCCAAGGGTCTGCAGGCGAAGTGCGCATCGAAGTATGCTCCGCAGCAGCCGGGCACGCCAGCCAATGGCACTTCCTCGGGCACGATGCCGAAGAGCGTGACGCAGGTGCAGAGACCGTCGATGTCGTCGAACTGAGTCGTTGGTTCGGCAACCGAGTCTTCCCCTTCTTGTCGATGGGCGGGGCTTGGTGCAGGTTGAAAATCTGTTCCCGCAGGGGCTAAGGCGCGATTGATTTTTAGGCACTTACGGCGCGGCTGAAGCCGCGCCCTTTCAAAACTAATCGAAGCGCTTTCGAACGAATTAAAGCCCTTCCAAACGAATCAAAGGCCCTTCAAAACTAGTCAAAGTGAGCCACGGTCGGCCGGCTTCATTGACTTCGGTCCCGCCCGGATGTAGCCTTATGGTGGGTCTGTTCCCAGGCCCGACCCTCGGTGTACCTCTAGCTAACCAAGAAAGAAGTAGTAACCAAGAAAGAAAATTCCAGACTGTGAGGAGATTTCTATGTTTCGTTCTGTGTGTAGTCGTGCCGCCCTGTGCGTTTTAGGTGCGGTTGTCTTTTTCGGAATTGCGAGCCGGAATGCTTCGGCCGCCTCGGCTGTGGTTACCCCTCCGGGCACCACGCCTTGCAAGAACCTTGCCAGCTACCCCACCATCTCGCAAGCCGTCGCGGGCGTGCCCGCAGGTTCGACGGTCTTCGTCTGTCCCGGCACCTATGCCGAGCAGGTTGTGATTAACAAGAACCTGACGCTGGAAGGCGTGTCTGGAAACGGTTACGTCGGGTCAGCCGCTTCGGGAGAGAACAATCCGGTGATCGTATCGCCGAGCGGCGGTGTGCTGGTAAACACCACCGATCTTTATGGATATCCGAGTGGCCAGCCCACGGCAGCCCAAGTCCTTGTGCAGACCCTTCCAAATATCCACGGTGTTTGGGTTACGCCGATTTCGGTCACCATCAGCAATCTCGCGGTAGACGGCAGCAATAACGGGCTTAACAGCTGCACAAACGACCTGGTGGGGATCTACTACCAGAATGCCTCTGGCACCGTGAACCACGTGACGGCCAGGTACCAAGAACTGCCACCGGCTGATTTCGGTTGCCAGGACGGTTTGGCGATCTATGCGCAGAGCGGTTACGGCACCGGAACGGGAACGGTCATCATCGAAAACAGCAGTGTCCATGATTATGACAAGAACGGAATTACTGCCGATGGCGTTGGACTGGTTGCCACGATCACCAGTAACTACATCGTGGGAATCGGGGCCACTACCCTCATCGGCCAAAACGGCATCCAGCTAAGCGACGGAGCAGCCGGGAAAATCGAGAGCAATGTGGTTACGGATGATGTGTACGTGAATCCCTCGGATTGCTACACCAATGGTCCCTGCTACAGTGCGACTGGGATTCTCCTTTACGATTCCGGCGGAGCCAGCGGCAGCCCGGTCACTATCAGCGGCAATACGATCAGCAACACGCAGGGCGGGATCGTTGTGGTCACCGACGGGGCTGAAACGGCCGACTACAACAACGTTAGCTCGAATCGAGTGACGCAAACACCGGCTATCGTTGTCACCGGCTATACGTATCTTCTGGACGCGATCGACCTGTGCAGTAACAACAACACGGCCACGGCGAATACTGTGTTCTATGCCGCCGGCTCTGGAGTCCATTTGGATAGCTCCTGCACGGAGCCGGGCAGCGTGCCGAGCGGGACTGGCTCAGCGACGAATAACGTCGTCAACGAGGCCTGTGCGGGCGTTTTGACGGGAAGCAACGGTGGCACCGCGTCGGGGACCAGTACCTACAGTGTGGTGGAAACTACAGCTTCGGGCGATGCCTGCCCCGTGGGCAATGGTGGCGCCCCCACTAAGCCGGCGACGAAGTTGAAGACGCAACCGAGACGCCGCTAGTCGGGCGCTTTGTTTTGGGCGAAGGCCGCTTCGCGGCGGCCTTCGCGTTTACTTCGGCGACTCCTGCCTTTGCAAAAACTCAAGAAAATCCTTAGATTCGTTGCTGTGGCGGCTGGAAAACAAATTCCCTTCGGGCATGCGCTGTGACCACTGCGGCGACGACGATTCCCGGCACGCCTATTATCAAGCTCAACAACCTGATCAAGCAGTTTGGGCGGTTCGCCGCGTTGCGCGGGGTGACGGCGGAGTTTGACTCGGGCAAGTTCTACGTCATCCTTGGCGAAAATGGGGCAGGGAAGACGACTCTTCTGCGGGCGCTAGCGGGGCTGGCGCATCCCACGCGCGGCGCGGTTTCCATCCTGGGTAAGACTCCGCAGGAAGCTTGCCGCGAGCTGGGCTACATGGCTCATCCGTCGCTGCTTTACGACGAGATGAGCGGCATGGAGAACCTGCGCTACTTCGCGCGCCTCTACGACATTGCCGGCGACGAACGCTGTGAGCGGGTAATTCGCTCGGTGGGGCTCGACCCGGAGTTGTCGCGGCCTGTGGGGAAGTATTCGCAAGGCATGCGGCAGAGGATGTCTTTGGCGCGGGCCCTCCTGCACGATCCGCAGATTTTGTTGCTGGATGAGCCGTTCTCGAATGTTGATGTGCAATCGGCGCGGGAGATGGTGGGCTTGCTCAAGGGAATGCGCGATGCGGGCAAGACTATTTTTGTGGTCACGCATCAGGCGGCGCTGCTGGATGGCGTGGCCGACGAATTTGTGTGGATGCGGGCGGGGCGGATTGTTGAGCGTACGCCTCATCTGGCGCGGGAAGCGGCGCGAGTGGAGGAACGATGAGATCGTTCTGGTCGATCACGCTTGCGACTTTGGCGAAGGATATACGGCTGGAGTGGCGGTCGAAAGATGCGCTGAACGCCATGCTGTTCTTTTCTTTGCTGGTGGTGGTGATTTTCGTTTTTTCGTTCGATCCGCTGGCGGAAGAATCGCGGCACATTGTCGGCGGCTTAGTTTGGATAGCGTTTTTGTTTGCGGCGGTGGTTGCACTGAACCAGACCTGGGCGCGGGAACTGCGCAACCAGGTGCTCGATGGTTACCGTGTATCTCCAGCGCCGGGAACGGCGTTGTTTGTGGCTAAGGCGCTGGGCAACTTTCTCTTGGTGAGCCTGCTGGAAGCGCTGATGGCGCCGTTGTTTGTGATCTTCTATAACTTGCGCGTGCTGGGGCCGGCGTGGCAGTTGGTTCCGGTGGCGTTGCTGGGAACGTGGGCGCTGGTGGTGAACGGAACATTTTTTGCGGCGATGTCTTTGCGCACTCGCAGCCGTGAGCTGATGCTGCCTTTGCTGCTGTTCCCGGTGTCGATTCCCGCCGTGATCGCCATGGTTGCTGCCACTACCAGCATTCTTACGGGAGAGGATTCGGCGCACTTCTACATCGTGTTGCTTGTCACTTATGATGTAGTCTTTACTACAGCTTGTGTCGGGCTGTTTGACACGGTGCTACAGGCGGAATGAGTTAAGCGAGTCTGCGTTAATCGAATCAATGAAAAAAGCGTTTCCCATCCTGGCAGTTTTGACGGCGTTTCTTCTGGCCTACGCTTTCTACCAGGCGATGTTCGTCGCGCCGACGGATGCCTTGCAGGGCGATGTTTACCGCATCATTTTCTATCACGTGCCGTCGGCGTGGACTGCCTTTCTGCTGTTTTTCATCAACTTTGTAGCTTCGGTGCATTATCTTGCCGATGCGAAACCTTCGACGCAGCGCGCGGCGAAGTGGATTGCGATTGCGGTCGGCATTGTGGGCGTTATCATTCCTTACATTCCGCAGGTGCGGGGTTGGTTGCAAACGATTGGAATGTATCCCAGTTCGGCGGCGACTACGGCGTTGATGATTCCGGCGCTGTATTTTGTGATTGGAAAATTATTCCGCGGGCAGGATGTTGACGTGCTCGCTGTGACCTGTGCCGAAGTCGGCGTGGTTTTCTGCACCATCGTTCTGATTACCGGGCCGATCTGGGCGCGGCCGGTGTGGGGCATCTGGTGGGCGCCGGGAGATATCCGGCTCACCTCGACGCTGGTGTTGTGGTTGATTTATGTGAGCTATCTGGTGCTGCGGCGCTTCTCCGACAGCGCGCAGACGCAGAAGCTGGCCGCGGTGCTGGCGGTTTTTGGAGCGCTCGATGTTCCGCTGGTTTATTTTTCGATCTGGTTTTTCCGGACGCAGCATCCGCAGCCGGTGATTGGCGGCGGCGGGTCGATGGACCCGCGGATGCTGCATGTTCTGCTGCTCAACTGGATGGCGTTCCTGTGCTTCGGGTTTCTGGTGTGCTGGTCGCGATTCCGGCTGGAGAAGTTGCGGCGCGAAGTGGAAGAAGCGGAGGCGCTGGAATCGCTATCGGAGCATGGCGGTCCAGTTGTGCAGAGTTCGGCAAAAGTTCCTCTCGGCGGGGGGGCACGATGAATTCAGCGGGATCCATCAAATTTCTTTATGCTGCATACACTGTTACGTGGCTGATTCACTGTCTCTATATTGGGAGCCTGGTACGCCGTTATAGCCGGGTACGAAGGCAGATGAAGGATTTGGGCAAGAGGAAGTGACGCATGTCCGCTCTCGGGCTCCAGCCCGAGAGACGCTTGTCATCCCGAGCGAAGCGAGGGATCTTGGTGTTGACTTGTGGCGACGACACGCGTATCGCGGGCAAAAACCAGGATCCCTCGCTTCGCTCGGGATGACAACGCGAGTGTGAGGGCCGAGCGCCGGAGGCTTAGTTTTCCGTTTCGCGCTGGAGGGCGCTGAAGAAATCGGTGTTGCCGCCGGAGCGGAGGAATTCGTAGTCCTCAATCATGGCGGCGGTGCCGATGCGCTGCGAAGGTAACGGAGACTCTACGCGGATCACGCGCGCCGTGAAGCGCACCCGGACTGCGTCGGTAAGCGTGATGTGGGGAGGGAAGGTGAGCGTGACTTCACACGGCGTGCCCGCCGGAAGCGGCTGGTCGAGGTAGAAAAAAACTCCGCGGGCGCTTACGTTCTGGGTTTCGGTGTGGAATTCGTTATTCTGATTTTCGTTAGTATTTGGACGAGCCGCTGCTGGATTCAGGCGAACTACGGCCGGAAGGCGCATATCAAAGCGCCGCATCATCCGCCGTTCCTGAGGCTCCGGTTGCATCCCGAGTGTAAGTTCCGAAAGCATTCTGCTTAACGAAAGACTGCGTTAACAACGATCGATCATCAAAGATTCGATCGTCAAAGATTCGATCATCGAACGCCGAAGATTCAATCAGGGCGGTACAGAATTAACTGAGGCTGGGGGGACCAGGATTCCGCTGCCCCCAGCGGCCCTGATTCTTTCAACTGTATCGAATTGCCAGCGGTTTGCAAGAGCAAAAAGGCTCCGGGAACTGATTCGGTAAATGCTGAAGCGGAGATACGAGGTGGTTCGCAATTCGTTTCACCCCACTTTCGTGCCATGCTGCGGCATCTTTCTTCGTCTGCCAACGCATCTGACAAATGCGGGAGCGTGCGTGAGGGCGGAGGCTCGCTTGACTTGGCTATCCGCCAGATGTTTAAGTAGTGAATTGTTTTCCGCCAGTTCCTAAATGCACGTCAGCAGCGGGCGGTTTCGTCCGGCGCAGGGTGAGTACTGACTCGCGTCGTTTCTATTCTCTCCATACTTAGCAGGTTAAAAGCGATCGGGTTGCATCGGAGGAAAAGCGTGATGGGCAATGGCCGTTGGTTGGCAGGAAGATCGGGACGAGATGCGGAAAGGCAGAGCACGGACAGACGAAGCACGCAACGACGTAGCGCGGGAAAAAGCTTAGGGAGTTCGGTAGGCAGCAGCCTGATACCTCGGGCCCTGGGCGCGACCTTCGTGCTGTTGCTCGCAGGTTCTGTGCTGCTGGGATCGGGTTTCCGCCGCGCTGCGCTGAGGTCCATGGATCAGATTCCTGCCGCTTCGATATCGAGCCTGTCGAAATCTTCTGTGCCGTCGAAGTCTTCGTCTTTGCGGCTGACTCCGTTGCAGGCGAAGTCGCGGCTTTCGCAGCCGGACGCGCGCTCGATTCTTGGGCAGTTGCCGCTGATCTTCGAAGCCAATCAGGGACAGGCCGATTCGCGGGTGAAATTTCTCGCGCGAGGCACTGGGTACAGTCTTTTTCTCGATGAGACTAGCGCCGTGCTCACCATGCAGACTGCGCGCTCGACTCCTAGCCAACAATATGTGCGCATGAAACTGGTCGGCGCTAATTCCGCGGCGGCCACTGCCGGAACCAATCCTCTGCCCGGCAAGAGCAATTACATTTTTGGAAATGACCCGCACCGCTGGCATACCGGCATCCCGCAGTTTGCCGGAGTTCGCTGCCAGAGTGTTTATCCTGGGATCGATCTGGTTTTTTACGGCAAAGAGGGACGCCTGGAATATGACTTCAAGGTTGCTCCCGGCGCCGATCCGTCGCAAGCCGAATTGCAGTTTGAGGGCGCTGACAAGCTGAAGCTCAGCGGGGGCGACTTGATTCTTACAGGTGAGGACGAAGGTGGCTTGCGCTTGCAGGCTCCGCACATTTATCAGCGCGATGGCGACCGGCAAACGCCGGTTGCGGGACGATTTGTTCTGCGCGCCGGCAACCGGGTCGCGTTTGAAATCGGCTCCTACGATCGCAGCCGCGAACTGATTATCGACCCGGTGCTCGATTTCTCGACTTACTTCGGCGGCAGTGGGACGGAAAGTTCGCCTTCGGTCTCGGTCAACGGCAACGGAAATATTTACATCGTCGGTACGACGCAGGGTTCGCCGGCGAACTCATTTCCGGGCGGTGGTGCAGCACCGACACCAACCCTGATCGGTCCGCTGACACTTACGACTTCCAGTCCAGCGCATATCTTCGTCGCCGAGATCAATCCTTCCACTTCCACCGTGCTGTATGAAACTTTCATCGGCGGCAGCGGATCTGATAGCAGTATTGGGATCAGTGTCGACGGGCAGGGCGATGCGTTCATTGTTGGAAACACAACTTCCACTGATTTCCCCGCAAACTCCGGCCAGCCCTATCAAACCGCGCCTGAGGCCAAGGGCGCACAGTGCGCCTCTGTCACTTGCACTTCGGTGTTCGTGAGCGAACTCAACCCCGGTGGCTCCGCGCTCAGTTATTCTTCTTATCTCTCCGGCGACGGCAACGATCAGGCCAGCGGGATGGCGATCGATCTGAATGGAGATGTTTTCGTTACTGGAACCACCACGTCCGACGACACGCCGAGTAACGGATCCGCTTTTCCGGCGAGCAACGATGCGTACCAAACCTCGACGAAAATCCTGCCCTTTGGCCTTCAGTTCTTCGTGACCGAGTTGAATACGCACATCTCCGGTCCAGGCGGCATTACCTATTCGACATACTTTGGCGGGACCACCCCCGTACCGCCTGCAACGTGTACTCCGCCAGCATCTTGCAATGTGGGTGGCGGCGTTGCGGTTGATGCCATCGGCAACATTTATTTCGACGGCACAACGAATTTCTACAACAGCGGCTCGGGCGCTTACGGCAATGGGAATGGGACGTCGGACTTTCCCATCCTCAATGCATATCAGCCTTGCCTGGATACTTCTCCGCCGACCGTGCTGCCCGTCCTAGTGCAGTGTTCGAATACGAATCTTGGTACAACGTACCCGACTGATGCTTTCGTGGCCAAGATCAACCCCAACGCGGTTCAGACCGGCGCCCCTCAGTTGCTGTTCTCGACCTACCTCGGAGGTATGGGTAACGATACCGCCGCTGGCCTCGCGATTGACTCTGGCGCCGCTAATATTTACCTCACCGGCTCAACCAATTCTCCGGATTTCGTTTTGCCTACCAGCACGGCAGCCTACCAAGATTGCCTGAATAACCCGGGAGTGGTGGCTGTGACGACGGCGAGCTGCCCCACCACAACTTCTAACACTGACGCCTATGTGGCGCGAATGACCAACCCTACCCTCGCCGCCGGCGGCACGCCAAATTTTGTGCAGCTTACGTATTTTACTTACCTCGGCGGATCGGGGAACGATAGCGGGCTGGCGATCGCCGTGCTGGATGCGACCAACTCTTCGCTGGCCGATGTAGTGGTCACCGGAGCGACCAGCTCGACGAACTTCCCGTTTACAGCCCACCCCATCCAGAGCGCACTGCTCGGTCCGCAGAACGCCTTCTTCGCTCAAATCGATACCACGACGGTTACGGGGCAGACCGGAGTTGGCTCCTACGTGACTTATTGTTGTGAACCAGCAACTGGAGCGGGTGGTGTGGATCGCGGTACTGGCATCGCGGTCGATAGCAACCTGAATAGCTACTTTGTCGGCGACACTACCTCGAGTACCTTCACTACGTTCAATCCTGTCCAGAACCACCTCATGGGGGCGCGCAATGCGTTTGCGGCCAAGCTGGGCCCGGCAACCGATTTGTGCATCAACTGCGTGCCTCCGGTTATATCCCCGGTGGGAATTATCGGCGCTGGCAACCCAGTGACGATGACGTTTACCGTTGCCAACGAAGGGCCAGACCCGGCGACGTTTGTCACCGTGACTGGCACGGTCGACAACTCGGATGCAACGTTTGTCAGCGGAACTGCGGGCTCGGGAACGTGCGGTGCGCCCGCCCAAAATTCGGTGACTTGCCAGATCCAAACTCTGCAGTCTGGCGCCTCCTCGTTAGTTGACTTTATCGTGACGCCGAACCGGAGCGGGGTGTATTCGGTGAATGCCACGGTATCGGCGAACCTAAGCAATACGAGTACCAGCAACATTGCTATTGCTACGTTCACGGCAGCGGGCTACGAGCTGTTCATTTCGCCGCCGGGCCAGAATATCCCCGCGGGTCAGATCGCCACCTATGGCGTGACGGTGAGCCCGGCCAGCGGGTTTACACAGGCCAATGTTTCGTTCAGTTGCAGCTCTCCGCCTTCGGGGGCGACTTGCAACTTCACGCCAAGCTCGATCAATTTGGCGAACGGCGCGCAATCGACCACCCTGCGGCTGACCACGACCGCGCAGCCCGTATCGACGGCCTCCTCCGCGGGATTGCGGCGCTCGCTCTACGCGCTCTGGCTAATGGTTCCGGGTATGACTCTGCTGGGATGGCGTGTGGGCGGAAAAGGAAAGAGAGCTCGGCTGCTGGGCCTGTTGATGCTCTCGCTATTCTTCGCGCTGATTCTGCTTCAGCCCGCATGCAGCAGCACCAAGACGCCGGTACCGGTGAGTGGAACTCCCTCGGGCGTTTATCCGATGACGGTTACGGCGACCTCGGGCTCGTTCAGCTACACCGTGCCGTTCCAGCTGACGGTAACGCCTTAAAGGCGGGCTTCGGGCTTCGGGTTTTCTGATTCCCGGAAGGCGGACGCCGGACGCCGTTTTTTCTTCTAGGCTCCGGCGGAAAGCTTGTGGTGGCTCTTGGTCTCGGCGATTCCGTATTGGCGGATTTTGTAGAGCAGAGCCTTATAGCTGATCTGCAGAAGTTCCGCGGCGCGTTTGCGATTCCAGTTGGTTTGCTCGAGAGCTTGTCGGATGGCTTCGCCTTCGGCTTCGTCCTTGGCGTTGCGGGCCAGCGATTTTAAACCTCCGCCAGCGTCTCCGCTTTTCGCGGAATCTCCGCGCGCGCTGCCGCCGTTGCCATCGGGGCGGGGCTGCAGTTCGGCCGCAGCCAGACTCTCGTCGCCCAGAATCAGATAACGCTTCAGGAAATTATTCAGCTCGCGCAAATTGCCCGGCCAGGAATGCGCCTGGCAAGCCTCGAGCAGCGCGGGAGAAAGCGGAAGCTGCGGACGCGCGTAGCGTTCGGCCATGCGCGTCATGAAATGCTTCAGCAGGATGGGAATTTCTTCCTTGCGCTCGCGCAGCGGTGGCAGTTGCAAGGTGAACGCGTTCAGACGGTAGTAAAGATCCTCGCGCAGGCGCTTGGCAGCCAGAGCCTCAGGAATGTCGATGTTGGTGGCCGCGAGGATGCGTACATCCACCTTGATGACGTTGCGGCTGCCGAGACGCGAGAAACTCTGATCCTGTAGCACGTGCAACAGCTTGGCTTGCAGTTGCGGAGGCATCTCGCCTATTTCGTCGAGCAGGAAGGTGCCTTTGTTGCACAGCTCGAATTTGCCTGGCTTTGCGTGTGTTGCCCCGGTGAAGGCTCCGGGTTCGTAGCCAAACAACTCGCTCTCTAACAAGTCAGCGGGAACTGCCGCGCAATTCACCTTCATGAAAGTGCGGTGAGCGCGCGTTGAGAGCTTGTGAATCAGGCGCGCCAGAACTTCTTTGCCGGTTCCACTCTCGCCCAGCAGCAATACGGGAATATCGACCTTGGCCACCAGCGCGGCTTGCGAACGAATCTTCCTCATTGCGGGGCTCGCGGCAATGAAGAATATGTCGTCGCCGACGTCTTCAGCGTCTCCGCCGATGACCGCTTTGCCCTCGCCGATGCACTGATCGATTACCGCATCGAGTTCCGCTTTCTGGAAAGGCTTGGTGAGGTAGTCGTGCGCGCCGAGGCGCATCGCTTGCACAACTTTCTTCGTGTCGTTGACGCAGGAAAGCATGACGACCTTTACGCCGGGTCGCTTCTGGCGAAGTTGCTCCAGCGTTTCCAGTCCGTCGATTCCGGGCATGAGCACGTCGAGCAGGACCAGATCGGGCTCCATACCTTTGTCTATGCGTTGCAAAGCCTCTTCGCCGGTGGACGCAGTCTCCACCTTGTAGTCGTCGACCTCCAGCAAAGTCCGAATGTAGCGGAGCATGGCTGGTTCGTCATCCACCAGAAGAATCTTGGCGGTTTCCTTCATCGATTCTTTCCTTTTCCGTTCGGGTTCGGGGAGGGTTTGTAGGGAATGAGGAACGAGAACTTGCAGCCCGCGCCGGGATCGCTTTCGACCCAGACTTTTCCACCCATGCCTTGCACCAGGCGGCGCACAATCGCTAAACCAAGCCCCATGCCTTCCTGGTTCTCGGTGCCGGGCAAGCGGAAGAAGTCGTCGAAGACCTCCTGATGAAACTCCGCCGGAATTCCTGGGCCCGTATCCGATACGCTGACTTTTACGGAATTCGGCTGCGAAAGATCCTGCCGGCGCCTCTCACCCGCTGAGGCCGGCTGGCTTGTGGAACGGCGCTCCCACATGTAGGGCTCGGCGTGCAACCAGACCGTGCCGCCCTGCGAAACAAACTTGAAAGAGTTCTCCAGAAGGTTCGAAATCACTCGCTCGAGCTTGGGAGAATCGAAGGGAAACTCCGGCACCTTATCGTTCGCGAGGAAGTAGAGCGCCAATCCCTTTTCCTGAAAACGGGTCGACCACAAGCGGCATACGTCGGAGAGGCAATGGTTGATATTGCCGGTTTCGAACTGCATCTTGAGGCCGCCGGTTTCGAGGGCGCTATAGGTGAGGAAGTCCTGAATGAATTGTTGGAGGCGCTTGCCGCTGGATTGCATGTCGGTCAGCACTTCGCGCTGCCGCGTATTCAAAGATCCCAGCTTTTCGCTTTGCAGCAATTCGACGTAGCCGTTCAGAATTGCCAGCGGAGTCTTCAAATCGTGCGCGGCCGAGCCGAGCGCATTGGTGGTGCGCTGGAAGCGCTGCTGCAACTCGGAATAGGCCTGCTGCAAGTCAGCCGGATTGGGCAGCCCTTCGGCTGAAACTGGAGGCGCCAGGGCCTTTTTCCCGTCTGCAGGCTCGGGAACACACACGTTCTTTTGCACAGTGGCCATAAGGGGTGCGGCGGTCTCGCACAGAGGGGGGAATGCTCGACTGGTTCAATAAATAGTGCTGTAGCAAAATCGTATGCTAGGCACTTTTCCGTGTCAACGAAAAATGTAAGGTGATTACCCAAGTGTAGCAAAACCTTGCACTATTTGAGAGCTTGCGGGTGCCTTCTGCCGCGGCCGTGCAGCGAGGCCCAGCCCGTCGCAAACCAATGAAAAGCCGCACTTTGACGGGTTTTAAGCCCGCCGGGACCGAGAATTAACATTGTCTCTTGGGGTTGTCACGGGGTTCCTCTCTGGATCTGACCGTTAGCTTAGGCTTTGGCCCCTGAGATGCTTGGAGTGTTCGGTTAAAGTGTGGGCGAAGGGGTATTTGTGGGCAAAAAGACTCCAACGGAAGAGCGCAGGAAGTGGCCGCGTTTGCCCCTCGCGATCCCGGTCTTTGTCCGGAGCCGGGCGGAGTCTGACAAGGAATTCCTGGAGTTTGCCACTGCCCTGAACGTCTCTGCCGGTGGCATGCTGGTCGCGGTGCGCCGTTCGGTTCCTGCTGCCGCGCAGGTTTCGCTTGAGATCCCAAGCGCTCCCTTAGGCGCATTGGCCGGCCTGCCCACCGTTACCCGGAACCTCCGCGCCAAGGTATTGCGGACGCAGCATGGCGAGGGCTACAACCTTGTCGCCTTGAAGTTCCTTCGACCGCTTCTCAACCGGCCGGCCGACAGACCTCGACGGAAACTCGCTTCTACAGTGTGAAAGTCTTTTCCCTCTCCCTTCTTTGGACTTTGACTATGTTCGAGCCCCGGCGATTACCAGTTCTCGCCCCTCCGAATCTTTAGTAAGTTGCTTTTCGTCAATCAGATAGACTAACGTGAACGCGTAGGTGTAGCTTCCCCCTGTGTTTGGTTCTCCAGATGCACATCCGATCATAAGCCTGTGCTGCGGAAGCTGGAGTCCAGACCAAGTTCGAAGGCAAATTCCGCCGCCTGGCGTATTTATGAGCACTTCAAATCCAGTTAGCGCGTTGATTCAGCCTCTCGGCGAGATGCCTCCCGATTCGGTCGTATTCGGCAGTACCGAGGCCATGCGCCAGCTGCGCGAACGGTTGGCCAAGATCGCCGACGCGAACGTCCCGGTGCTCATCCAAGGAGAGAGCGGCACGGGCAAAGACATCATCGCCCGTATGATCCACACTTCATCGCCTTGGAAAACCGGGCCCTGGGTCAAGGTGAATTGTCCTGCGATTCCGGGCACGCTGCTCGAAAGCGAACTCTTCGGCTACGAAAAAGGAGCCTTCACCGGCGCCTATGGCATGAAGCCTGGGCGGGTCGAGATGGCGCACCGCGGTACGCTGTTCCTCGATGAAATCTCCGAACTCGACACGGCCCTGCAGTCGAAGCTGCTGCAACTGCTTCAGGATGGCCAGTTCTGCCGCATCGGCGCACAGGAAGACAAGAAGGTGGAAGTCCGCGTGGTCTGCGCGACGAATCGGAAGCTGGAAGAGGAAATCGCCGCCGGCTCCTTCCGCGCCGACCTGTTTTACCGCATCAACGTGGTGAATCTCCACATGCCAGCGCTGCGCGAGCGCGCCGCCGACATTCCGCAACTGGTCAGCTACTTCCTCGAATACTACAACCGGAAATTCAACGCGCGCGCAGTTCATCCTTCGGCCGATCTGATGAACTCGTTGAAGAAATACCATTGGCCGGGCAATGTGCGCGAATTGGAAAATCTGATGAAGCGCTACGTGATTCTAGGGACCGAAGAATCCATCTCTGGCGATTTGCACCCGCGTGAACCGGATTTCTTCAGCGCCGATATCTCGGTCGAGGGACCGATCTCGCTGAAGAAAATCACCCGCCAGGCCGTACATGAACTGGAACGCAAGATCATCCTCAAGGTTTTGCAGCATCATCACTGGAACCGCAAGAGCGCCGCTCGCGCCCTGAACATCAGCTACCGCGCTTTGCTCTACAAGATCCGCGATGCCGGCTTGCCCTCGAACCGGGCACCCCGCCGCCCCGAGCAGGTTGACCCAGCCAACCACATCGTCGCCGCCGACTGATCCTCTTTCCCCATTTCTGCAAGCGATCCCAGACAGGTTCCAAGGCAGGGCTGACAAAACACCGCCGGCGCAGTCGGCGGAAAAACCCTGGTCCTTTCCGCTGACTGCGCCGGCTTGCTTGAAACTCACGATACTTTCTTAGACTGCGCGCGCACCTTTGCCCAGCGCGCTCTTTGCGCTGCCGCGATGCGCTCACGGGCTGCCGCCGACAGCTGGTGTTTGCGTTTGCCAAAACGGGACGAGGCCCCGAGACCCTTTGTCGTCACCCTGCTCAGGTCGGCAATCACCTTTTCCAGCTGTCTAAGCTCACCCACCGCTCGTTCACGTTCTTTTTTCAACTGCTCTAGAACCGCATCTAGATCAGCCATGCACTCTCCCTATGGGGGAACCGCTTTCCCTGAGCATACCTCATTCGGAGGTGTCAGGGTCAACCTCTAAAGTGCTCATAGCAAAAGAGTAAACAGCAGGCCTCTCCGGGCGAAAAATGCGCAACCCCGATGCTCCATCTCCAAAGCCTTAACCCCGGGCAAGGGCGCAATTTACTTATGCCACTTACTAAGTAAGCAACTTAGTAACTACAGTAAAATACTTAGTAACTCATGCAGTTCGCTGTCGTCAATTCGATTGACAGTGCAGCGCTCTCGCCCTCAAGCTGACCTCTAGTGACCGCAGTTCACATACCGCACGCGCCCAACAGGGAGAACCGACCGTGAATTATTTGCTGGTGCTAGGACTTGCCGTATTTAGCTCCGCGAGCGGAGCGCTGCTGGTGGCGCTGCTGCACCTGTCCCGGAGCGACGCCTCCCGAACTCTGTCTCATCCCGAAGCCAACGGCGCGCCGCAATCAGGAAGTCGCGAATGACAGCTATGAATATCCTCCCAGAGTCAGCCGCAGCCGGGACCGCATTAGTCCTGTGCAATGATGTAGCGGCGCGCCAGTTAGTCATCGAATGCCTGCAGCCTCTTGCCATTCGCCCCGAAATCTGTGAGGACGGGTTCTTCGCGGCCAGCCTCCTGGATAAGCAAAAGTTCGAGGCTGTAATTGTGGATATGCTGCTCGGCGAGGAGGCATTGATCGTCTTGCGCCAGCTCCGCTTCTCGCGCGCCAACCGCACCGCAGTCACCTTTGCCATCACCAAAGGAAGCGGAGAGCACGCATCCGGCAGACTGGATTCGACGTTCGTTCTGCCCAGGCCCCTGTCGGCGGCCTCGGTCAGTCAAACCCTGCGCGCTGCCTTCGGACTGGTGGTCCGCGAACGGCGCCGCTACTTCCGGTGCCCGGTCGCGATTCCCGCCATCGTAAGAGCGCGGCAGCCTGACGATATCCTGTGCCAAACCGTGAACATCAGCGAAGGTGGAATCGCGGTGAACGCTCCCGCTCCTGTGGATTCCGATGGGACCGCCCTTGTGCGCTTTAGCCTGCCCGACCGCGCCAGCCAGCTATTCGCAGAAACCAAGGTGGTTTGGCGCGGCTCTGGAGGCCTTGTAGGACTGGAGTTCCAATTCATGGCTCCGCCGCAAAAGTCGGAACTGCAGGAATGGCTGGCCCGTAAGCTCGATGAAACTCTTCCGGCAAACGTCTCCGCGCTGTTTCGCGGCGTTGGCCAATCTTAGCTCGAGATCCACGCTTGAGGTCAGCGCTTGAGGTCAGCGCTCAGCCCAGCGCAGACTTGGGTTGACTCCAGCCGACGTCAAGTTTTGTAATCTCCACAACGCGATTGTGCCCGGAATCTAACCCTCCCATCGCGTTCGCGCTATTTCTATTTTTGCTTCCTCAGGCCATAATCAATTGCGCCCGTGAAGCTCAATCCTTAGTGGTACTTCACGGCATCGCAGGCGAGGCGCACATGGCTCCGGTTCTAGTCTGGCTCATTCTGTTCTTGTGCCTGCTGATCTCGGTCTTCAAATACACGCTCGCGCTCATCCTGAAGTGGTCTGTCCCAAAAGCCACGGTTGAAAAGGATTACACCTACCAGCCCACAGTCAGCGTTCTCATGCCCTGCTTCAACGAGGGAAAAACGGTTTACGAAACCATCGAGAGCATCAGCAACAGCAATTATCCCAATGAAAAGTTTGAAGTGATCGCGCAGGATGACTGCTCCGTCGACGACAGCTACGAGTGGATGCTGAAAGCGCAGCGCGATTTCTCCAACATAAAAGTTCGCGTGGGACGCAACACCGTGAACAGCGGCAAAGCCCGTACTGTTTGTAACGCCTTGCAGAGCTCCACGGCGGACTTGATCATCTCCATCGACTCCGATTGCATTTTTCATCCTGACGCGATTCAGGAGTTGGCGGCTTGCTTCTCGGAACCGAAAATCGGCTCGGTAGGCGGCCGCGTCGGTGTAAGAAATCCGAACGAAAACGCCATCACCGCCGTGCAAACATTTATTTACTACGCGGCGTTCCAGCTTTACAAAGTTCCCGAAAACTGGACCCGCAGCGTGGGCTGCATCAGCGGATGCCTGTTCGCCATCCGGCGCGAGTTGCTGTTAGAGATCGAGCCCAAAATTCGCAGCCGCCACTGGTTCGGCATTCCCGTCAATCAGGGCGAAGACCGCTTCCTCACGCATCAGACGCTGTTGCGCGGCTACGGCACCTACATCAACAACGACGCGCTGTGTTGGACGACCGTCCCTTCAACCTTGCCCGAACTTTTCAAGCAGCAGTTGCGCTGGAAGCGCAGCATCATCCGCGATCTTTTCTACACCCTGCGAACCCTCCCTAAGCATGTTTGGACGCTGCATCCCAACACAGTCCTGACGCTGGTGCTCACGCCACTAGGCGCTCTGCTTGGGCTGTTAGTAGTTCTTACCATGATGTCCGGCAATCCCATGGAACTGGCAGGGCCGGGGCCGCTGGTGGGCTATCTCGCGATTGCGGCCATCCTCACCGTTGTGATCAGGAAATACAGCACACGCGAAGCAGTGAACAATCCGCTAGCCTTTGGCGCTTACTTAGCATGGACGGTCGTCAGCAGCTTATTTCTGACCACGCTGGCGTTGTGCACTCTCGATTCCAGAGATTGGGGCACGCGCACGAAAGAACAAGAACATCCACAGGAGGCCACCGATGACGACAGAGGTCGTCAAGAAAATTCCTGAAGCAAGACCGTCTGTGATTCAGCCGATGATCTACAAATCGGTGGTCACGGTTTATCGCATCTTCGCCATAATCACGCTGTACGTGGTGCTCTTCGGCGTGGTGGCGTACGGCTTCGTCATGGGCTTCTATGCGCTGAACACATCGTGGGCCGCGCCTGTGATTTTCTCTCCCGCGGATGACAAGAGTCTCGATTTCACCGAGAAGCTGGTGACCAGCCGGCAGACGCTCGAAGATTTGAACGTCGATATGAAAAAGCTAGGAGACGGCGTCGCGGAAATGACCAAGCATCGCTCTGCGCTCGAAGCCCTCGAACCCGAGATTCGAGTCGCGATCGCCCGCGAACAACAACACAACCAGGCTACCGGACCGCAACTGCTCGAACTCGACAAGCAGAAGCAGGCCGACAATGTGAAAACGCAACGGGTTTTGGCGGAAGTAAAAGCAGTGGAAGCCGCCATCGATAAAGACCTCGCGGCCGGATTAATTACAAAAAGCGATGCCGCGACCCAGCGCGCCGCCTTGAATCAGGTGCAGAACTCCTACACCGACAGCAAGATCGGCGAAATCCTGCTCACCGACAACATTCTGGAGAAGACCACCACCGACACCAAGACACTCGACGTGCTCGACAAGCAAGCCGAACTGATTTCCGAAATTGCGCAACTCGATATTGCAATTGGCGTGGCGCAAAAACAGATGTACGAAGAGACCAAACAAATCACGCGGCTAAGAGAAGCGCTGGCTACGGCGAAGCAGACACCTTATTACCTCAGCGTTTCTGGAAATAATGCCGTGAACTTCGCCTTCGTCCCCTATGACAACCAGACCAGCGCAGCCCCCGGCTCCGCCGTTTACGACTGCTACCTGAATATGATCGTGTGCAGGAAGGTGGGAACAGTGAAGCAAATTTTTGCCGGCGAAGAGCATGCCATTCATCCCATTTTCAGGACCGACATCCGCGGCTTCCTAATCGAGATGCAGCTCGACCATCCCGAATCCGCGAAATCGAAAACCGTATTCCTGAATCGTAAGCCGCTTTTCTTCTGATCACTTTCCGATCTTCGTTTTCGGATCGTTTCGGAGTTCATTTCAAGGAGACGCTAGATGCCCATGAGCAAGATAAACCCTGGAATAAGTCTCAAGACTTTCCAAGGAGGAATCAGCGCGGCTTTCGCGACTGCGATATTACTGATTCCCGCCGCCTTTGCAGACGATACCAAGCTGAGCACGCAGAATAGAAATTCTGAAAATAGAAATGCCGACCAGCAGACCTATTGCCGCTACCTGACCGAGCAGGCCGCCGCGCAGCGCGATCTTCTGATCGCGCCCAACGCGGTCGCAGGCATCACCCAGCCGAACACCGGCCTGCCTATGCAAGCGGTGTGGGGAGTTTCCGGCAACCTCTCGAATGTAAGAAAAGGCGTGCTCACCATGGACGCGGCGCGCAAAAATTGCGAACTCTACGCCGCGTCCACATCCACGCAGCAGGATATTCAATACGCTCTGCCGAACCTCGAGAAGCAGGCACTGCAGAACAGATTGGAACTCATACAACAAGCCACCGATAGCCTGGACGCGCTTACGGCGACCACGAGAAAAATGCTCGAAGCGCAGAACCTCACGCGCCCCATGGCATTCGCGCTACAAACCACGAAGATCAAGCTGGACGCGGACCGCTCCGATACGCAGACGAAAGTAGTCTCGATCTACACACCACAACTAAGCGACAGGCCGCTCAAAGAACTACTCGCCGAAAAACAAAGCAGGGAAGTGAACGAGCAAAAGGCCGTCGACAAAGTGAATCGCCAGAATAACTGGGATGTAGCGCTGTCGGTAGGCGAACACCAGCAGATCGATCCGTGGATCGATAGCCATGGGACCTACGGCGAAGTGTCAATCAGCTACAATCTCGCCAGCCACACCATCAACAAACATCTCGACCAGGCCGCCAACGCTTACGACGATTGGAAGAAAGTTCAGGAAGGCGATGTGATCCGCAACGCCGAAATCCTGAAGCAGCAGTTGGCAGATGGAATTACAGTTCAAGACGGCCGCCTGAAAGCTCTGCAGGAAGAGCAAAAGCAAATCGAAAGCAATCTGCAATTAGTAACTAGCGCCGACACCACCGCAGCCCTGGACTTCCGCAACCAGCTGACCACAGCGCAACTTCTGCTGCAGGTCGAAATCGGCGACGCAACCTTCCGCCTCGATCACCTACGAGAGTTTCTAAAGAAAAACTTCTAACGCGACGAAGTCACAATCTACCCTGTGAACCCCTGTGCCCTCTGTGTTTAAGGTTTTGACGTTATTTTTCGTCTCTCCATTTGGGTGGCGTAGTTCCGCGCCAGCCCTGACGAGTGTTGATTTTGTCCTTGAAGTCGCGCGTTCTAAACCAACTGAATCACGACATGCCGCCCCACCAAAGCCGCCGCCCGCTGCAAACTTCCCACCGTGCTGTCGCGTTTCGGATCAAGTATCCGATCAACCTGCGACCGGCTCGTCTTCAACAATACGGCCATGCGGGATTTGGAAATCTTTTTCCTCTTCATTTCGGCAGCCAACTGCGAAGTAACGCGCTCCTTGACCGGGGTCGCCTGCATTTTTCCGTAGATGTTTTCCCGCCTCAAGAAGTCGGCAACTTTCGCCGCGACACGACTCCTGCGCACTCTTTTTAGGCCGTCCATCCCTGTACCATAAAAAGTACGTCGCGCGTCTGTCAAGTCTACTTTAGTAGACATTGAGCGTCCTCGAAAGTAGACATTTTTTCCACAGCCTATCTCATTGATTCTATTGAAAACCCTCAAGGGCGACACGAAGAATCAACGACTTAGGCCGATTCATTTTGTGCTTTTTTGAATGTTTCAACTGGAACATTCAAGCGATTTGTGGGCATACCTTTGCGCCAGCCAGCCATAGCATCTAAGATGGCCCGTATAGATCCAAGCATGTGATCGAATCATGTCCACGACTGCCATTTCATTTCGCCGAACTGCGCGCCACAATCTGCTGGCAGCGACGGGCGTCGTGCTGGTAATCGTCTTCATCATCTTCGCGCTGTTCGCTCCATGGATCGCGCCGCAGGATCCTGCCGCCATTAACTTGCCCGCGCGTCTCAACACGCCATCGCACGCGCACTGGTTCGGTACCGACGAACTTGGACGCGACATTCTCTCCCGCATCATCTACGGCGCGCGCATCTCGATGCTGGTAGGCAGCAGCGTTGTCGTCACATCGCTCGCGCTCGGCCTCATCATCGGCTCCATCGCGGGATACTACGGAGGAGCCATCGACCGCTTCGTCAACGTCATCCTCATGAACGCGTTCCTCTCGTTTCCTGGAATTCTTTTGGCGATTGCCTTCGTCGCGTTCCGCGGCCCTGGCATCTTCAATCTTGTGCTCGCGCTATCGCTTGGAGGATGGGTCGGCTACGCGCGCCTGGTTCGCGGACAAGTCCTCGCCGCGCGCGAGCGCGAATTCGTCGAAGCCGCGCGCGCTCTGGGCGCTAGCGACCTGCGCATCATCGTCCGCCACATTCTGCCGAACATTATTCAGCCTGTGATCGTGCAGGCTGCGATCGGCATGGCTGGAGCGATCCTCGCCGAAGCCACGATGAGTTTCTTAGGACTGGGCGTGCCGCCACCGACGGCCAGTTGGGGCACGATGCTGAACGATGGCCGGGCTCATCTATTCGACGCGCCGCACCTCGTTCTCTTTCCTGCGCTGGCTGTGATGTTGGCGGTGCTGTCGTTCAACTTCATCGGCGACGCGCTGCGCGACTATCTCGATCCGCGTTCCCGCATCGAAGCGGGACTGTAGCGCGGGCTGTAACCTCTTCAAAACGCGGCAAATCGAAGTCTTGACATACATCGCATATTGCAATATAAGTATATCGATCTGCAATATGAGACTGGGAGAGAAAATCCGTTATCTGCGCGAGGTGGAGGGATCGCTGCGCGGCCTGGGCCGTCCGATGACGCAGCAGGAGATGGTGAAGGCGGTTCGGCAGGAATTGCGCAAGAGTATCAGTCAGTCGTATTTATCGCAGATCGAGAATGGGGCGCGGCCTCATATGACGCAATCGTCGCGGGCGCTGCTGGCGAAGTTTTTCAAGGTGCATCCCGGATTTCTGGTGGATGATCCGGAGGGCTATCACACGGAGCTGACATCGGACTTACGGACGACGGAGGGTCAGCTTGACGTCTGGTTGCTGCAAGGGTCGGAGAAATTTGTTAGCGACCCAGAAGTGAGCGAAGTGCTGATTAAGGCTGCGCGCGAGAAAGACACGCGGCGCTCGCTCTTGTTGTTGGGTGCGATTCTGGACACGCCGGGGTTGGCCGATCGTTTGCTGGACGCTCTGCGGCCGGAATTGGTTGCGAACGGAAATCGCGAGCGAGGCAGTCACAGTCACGACAAGCATCACCGTGATCTTCGCGACCGTGGCTCGATTGCAGAAGGGAGGAGAATCCGATGAATCATTCAGTGACGTGGGCGGACTTCTACCTGGTCTGTTTCGCGGTGGGATTCTGCTTCAGTTTCTTTTCGTTTCTACTCGGCAGTCCGCGCGGTCGTTTTCATTTTCCGCATGGTCATGCGCACGCGGGCGGGGGCGATTTGCCTGCAGCGCACGGGCCTGCGGGACAGGGAAACGGAGTCGGCGCGAAAGGGGCGCGCGTGGGGCAGGGCGGGCATGTTTCGCCGCTGAATCCTCCAACCGTGGCGGCATTCCTGGCTTGGTTTGGCGGGATGGGCTATTTGCTGACCCGTTACTCCACGCTACAAGTGGGGCTGGGACTGCTTGCTTCTGTGGCGAGTGGGCTGGTGGGAGGAGGAGTTATCTTTTTGTTTCTCACCAAGGTGCTGATGTCAAACGACGAGAACATGGATCCCGCCGATTACGAAATGGTTGGCGTGCTGGGGAAAGTTTCTTGTCCGATCCGCGAAGGGGGTACGGGGGAGATCGTCTATTCGCAGATGGGGACGCGGCGGGTGTGCGGAGCGCGCAGTGACGACGGCAGCGCAGTCGCCAAGGGAACCGAGGTTGTAGTTACGCGTTACGACAAGGGGATCGCTTATGTGAGGTTGTGGAGTGAGATGTCTGGGGACGAGTGAGCAAGATGAAGGGTTCGCGGTGGGTTACAAAATGCGACCACCAGGGCTGAAGCCCGAGCTCTTTCGGGGCTTTACGCGGCGCTGAAGCGCCGCTCTTCCACGGTACTGCACGCGGTTGCGGATGGGTACTGCACGCGGCTGTGAATGTTTCGGCAAGCGGTAGAGTTCGCGTGCTGGCCGCGTTGCAACGGCCGCGCATTCGATCGATATTAACTGCATTTTTAGAGGAGGCGTTATGCCAGAGATGTCACGGATGGTGGAGATTTGGATCATTGTCGGGTTGGGGTTGATGGTCCTTCTGTTCCTGATGAGCGCGATGGCCAGGCTTTATCGCAAAGCGGGGCCGCACGAGGCGCTCATCGTGTATGGCCTGGGTGGGACGCGCGTGGTGCAAGGGCACGGCACGCTGGTGCTGCCGATGGTGCAGGTTTGCAAGGATCTGTCGCTGGAGTTGATGTCGTTCGACGTAGCGCCGCAACAGGATCTTTATACGAAGCAGGGTGTCGCAGTGACGGTGGAAGCTGTGGCGCAGATCAAGGTGAAGTCCGATCGCGAATCTGTGCTGACGGCGGCCGAGCAATTCCTTACCAAGTCAGATCAGGAGCGGGAAGGTTTGATCCGGCTGGTGATGGAAGGCCATCTGCGCGGCATTATCGGGCAGCTTACGGTGGAAGAAATTGTGAAACAGCCCGAGATGGTTTCAGACCGCATGCGCGGAACCTGTGCTGAGGACATGAACAAGATGGGGCTCGAAGTCATTTCGTTCACCATTAAGGAAGTACGCGACAAGAACGAGTACATCACGAACATGGGCAAGCCGGATGTGGCGCGCATCAAGCGCGACGCCGACGTTGCCACGGCGGAAGCGGACCGCGATACGGCGATCAAGCGTGCGCTGGCGCAGCGGGAATCGGCTGTGGCCAAGGCTCAGGCTGATCAGGAGCGCGTGCTGGCTGAAACTTTGTCGCTGGGCAAGCAGGCGGAGTCACAGCGCGACCTGGAAGTGAAGAAGGCGCAATTCCTGGAAGTCACGAAGCGGCAGCAGGCGCAGGCTGACAAGGCTTACGACATTCAGACCAACATCATGCAGCAGCAGGTTGTGGCTGAGCAGGTGAAGGTGCAGCAGATCGAAAAAGAACAACAGGTCAAGGTGCAGGAGGCGGAGATTAACCGCCGCGAGAAGGAACTGATTGCAACCGTGCTGAAGCCAGCGGAAATCGATCGTCAGCGGATTGAAACGCTGGCAGCGGCCGAGAAACAGCGCCTGATTGCCGAAGCCGAAGGGCAGGCTTCGTCGATACGCGCGCAGGGCGAGGCAGAGTCCGAAATTATTTTCAAGAAGGGCGAAGCCGAAGCCAAGGCTATGAACGTGAAGGCCGAGGCCTATCTGGGATACAACCAGGCGGCTGTGATCGATCGGTTGTTCACCGCCATGCCAGAGATCGTGAAGGCGCTGGCCAGTCCGCTGGCGAACGTCGACAAGATCACGATTGTCTCGACTGGAAACGACGATGCGTCGGGGATGAACAAGATCACCGCCGACATCGCGAAGATGGCGGCACAGGTGCCGGCGCTGTTCGAGACGCTTTCGGGCATGCCGCTTGGAGAGTTGCTCGGCAAGGTGCGGCAGATTGGGGATAAGGGGGCGAAGCCTCCGGTGGTGGATGCGGGGAAGTAGAGCCGCCTCGCTGCGCTCGGCGGGACAGCCGAGGCGGCTGTCCCCACACACGAGCTGTTGGAACTTGGAGTTGGCTATGAACAAGTCGAAACATACGGGATTGGGTATTGCGCTGGGCGCGGCGCTGGGCGCGGTTGCCGGAGTAATGGCCGGGAACATTGCGGTGTGGCTGGGCATTGGCATCGCGATTGGAATGGCGCTGGGCGCTTCGTTTCGGGGTAGACGAAATGAGTGCCCGGAGTGTGCGGTGATCCATCGGAAACATGAAACGGGAAGGCGGCAATTGGAGAGCTGAGGGCGGTGGTCGAAATGCCTTGCGGAACCGAGAGTGCTGTGCAAGGTAGGGATCCTTCGACTGCGTGGCTGCTTCGCTTCGCGAAACAGCCACTCCGCTCAGGATGACAACAAAACTAGAAGCTGAAAAAGGAGTCCATCATGGCATTACTGGAGCGTGTTTCCACATTAGTCCGGGCGAACCTTAACGACTTGATCGATAAGGCGGAAGAGCCGGAGAAGATGATCAAGCAGGTAATTCTCGACATGCAGAACCAGCTTCTGCAGGTGAAGACGCAGGTGGCGATCGCGATTGCCGACCAGCATCTGCTGGAGAAGAAGCAGAAAGAGAACGAAGACAAAGTTGCGGAGTGGATGCGCAAGGCCGAGTTGTCGGTTGACAAGAAGCAGGATGACCTGGCGCGCGCATCGCTGCTGCGTGTGGAGAGTTATCGCGACATGAGCGAGAGCTTTACGCAGCAGGTCGCCGACCAGAAAGCGCAGGTGGAGAATTTAAAATCGGCGCTGCGGCAACTGGAGCAGAAACTGGCGGAGGCGCAGTCGAAGGCCGATGTGCTGGTTGCGCAACATCGCCGGGCTCGCGCTGTGGGCAAGGCTAGCGATGCGCGGCTGGCGATGGGCGATGGTTCCAAGGCCGCGGCTTTCGACCGCATGAAGCGTAAGGTGGCGCACTCCGAGGCGGTGGGCCAGGCGAAGTCGGAGATCGCGGGAGATAACATCGAAGACCGGTTGGCTGCGCTGGAGAAAGAAGATCGCATCGAGCAGTTGCTGGCGGAGTTGAAGACTAAGCGGGGGGCGTGAGGGGGAAAGTGCTCGTTCGCGCAATCCCCGAGGAGGATTAGGTATGACTGACCGTCTTCGATCGGTTGGTAGGTTATTTGCTGGCGGGTTGATGTCGATTTTATTTTTGACTTTGCTTTTCCTGCTGGCAGCCGTCCCGTATTGGGAAAGGCTTCGTGCGTTCCTTATCCGCGACCATGGGGCGGAGGTTGGGTCGTTCATGGGTGGCTACTTCGGGGCAATTTTTGCGCTTCTGGGAGCAGTTTTGTTTTACGCGGCGCTAAAATCCCAAACCCGTTCAGCACAGTTGCAAAGTTTCGAGAACAAGTACGTCGAACTGATCAAGATTCACCGCGACAACGTAGCTGAAGTCGACCTCGCCGGGGCGTCCGGCAGGAAGCTTTTTGTGCTATTGCTGCGTGAGCTCAGGTGTTTGCTTGTCATTGTCCGAAAAATCGCCGCTACGTCTGGCCAACAACTGTCTAACGAAAACATAATGCACGTTGCCTATTACTGCCTGTTCTATGGCGTAGGCCCGAACTCCTCTCGCATGCTCAGAGCCTCGCTTTCCAAGTTCGATGCTGCATTTGTCGACGCGCTGGAACGGGAATTGGACGTTGACGAAACAAAGAAAAAGATTCAGGAGGAGCGCAATCTGGGCTATAAGCCATTCGAGGGGCATCAATCCCGGCTGGGCCACTATTATCGACACCTATATCAAATGATCAAATACGTGGACAGCCAGCCCATCGATGCGGGAAAGAAGTACGAATACATGAAGACCATACGGGCGCAACTTTCGACACACGAACAAGCAATGTTGTTGGTGAATAGCCGGACGCCAATCGGGCAGAACTGGTGGACAAAGGAATTCATCGTCAGATATCGTCTGGTGCAAAACATACCCGAGGACTTTTTCCTGCAATCTGAGATCGACATGAGCAAGCTGTTCCATCCTTATTATTTTGAGTGGGAGGAAGCCTAGTGGCGTCGCGTGCAGCACCGTTCGGGGTTTGACGGCCAATATCAAGTATGACAAAGTAACAACTATGCGAGCGAGTACGACATTCACAGTTTCGCTTCCTCCGGCGATGGCGAAAGAAATCGAGCGGGCAATGAAGGCAGAGCACCGGACGCGCTCGGAGTTGGTGCGGGAGGCGCTGCGAGTGTACTTGTCGGCGCGGCTGATCCCTGCCGAAATGCCGACGGCGGCCGAGGCCCGCGCCTATCGCAGTGGAATGGCCGCTTACCGGCGTGGCGATTCTGTGACGCTACAGGAGTACGTCGATGGAATGGACCGTCGTCCTCGCCGGTCCCGCAAGAAAGTCTCTTAAGCGGATTCCGGCGGGGGACAAGACTCGCATTCTGGCCGCCTTTGCGGAGATGGAGCAAAATCCATTTCAAGGGGATATCCGCAAGCTTCAGGGCCTTCCTGGCTTCCGCCGCCGCGTTGGCAATTGGCGGATCCTGTTCGAAGTTGTGCTCGAACGGAGGCAAGTTGTGATCGCGGCAATTGAGCGGCGGACTTCGACTACTTATTAAATTGCGTCCCTGCAACTGCGCGGCCACTTCGTTTAGCGAACCGGACGGCGTGCGGGATGTCCGGTCCCGAGGTTGGAAGAATATCTTCAGGAGGGTGAATGGCTGGGCGCAGGATGAATATCTTTGTCCGGGTGGGTTTGCTTGCCTTGGCGGCGGGACTTCTAGTGCGGCTCTTTACGCATGCGAGCTATTCGGAGTTTGTCGCTGGCTTTCTGATCGGGCTCTCGATTGTTTTGATTATTTTTGGCTTGGTCGGCAGGTCGCAAATTTGGGGAGCTGAATCGAACTGAAGTGCGGCGCTGCACTGGGTGAATGCCTCGCTGCTTTTGGCAGTGTAGGGGTCCTTCGACTCCGCAAGTGCTCGCGCTAAGCGCGCAAGCACTTGCTTCGCTCAGGATGACAACGTGTAAATGGATGACGGTTTAAACCGACGGCGCTTTCTGCACGGAGTTCGACGCGACTCCAGAGAGGGAGAGCGGGTGGCCGTTTTCGCAGACTACGACTGGGTCGGCGCGCAGGACGAACTCCAGCAGTTCTGATTCTGACAACTGGCTGTTATCGAGCACGTGCCAGCGGGTGCGCGATCCGCAATTGGGCTCGGCGCATTCCAGTTCGACGCCCCAGAAATCAAGGCCGCTGTGGTCCGCCAGGGGATAGGAGAATGGCGCCCATTGCACATCTTTTTTCTCGTAGACGTACCAATGGTCGCACTCGCGGCAGATGAGGCGCAATTGCCATCCCTCCTGAGGCCAGTCGGGCGGAGTCGCTCCGATTCGAGGCGGGTTTGGGTAGGGCAGGCGAATGCGTGCCGCAGAGGGCGTGGGACAGTCGGGGTTTTTGCATCGTACGACGGGCTGTAAAAACATGGAATCGTTTTCTCCGGACAACTTCCAATCTACCACGGGAAACGTTCTGGCCGCTTACATCCATTGACCGGCTGGCCTGCATCTCTGTAATCTTGCAAGAGAAATTTCGCGTAGAATTCGATCCGATCAAACCTGAAGGGAAATTCATGAAGGCAGTTGCAATTTTGATGGCGGCCTTGCTCCTGTTGCCCAGTTGTAGTAACCAGACGACGGTTAAGGAGGCGCCAGGCGCGATCTGGCAGGCGCAGTTGCTCGGGGGCAAGGGCCAAGAGTCCGGGTTCAGCTTTAACACGCAGTTCGGTTTTAACGGGAATGGGTCGCTGACATTCGGCAATTTTCAATTCATTAACTTCGATAGCGGGAGCAGTTGTTTTCCCTTCAGCGGGGAGTTACCGACCGGCTCACTGACGAACTTCAACTTTGATCAGACTACCCTGGCCGTGACGGCCACATTTGCGTTCACGGTAGAGTCTGGAGGCAACAGCCTAACCCTCACGGGACCGCTGGTTGCCGTGGCGTCCGAGACCGGGCAGACAGGTAACAATACGATTACGCTTACTAGCGGCTCGGTAACCGGCGACTGGATGTTTACCGGCGGCGGCACGCCTGCCGGTTGTAGTGACACGCTTACAGGCAGCTTTACGATGACGATGTCTACGACGTAAGACTGCGGATTCAGAACTTGCGGATTCAGAACTTGCGGATTCAGAACTTGCTGATTCAGAACCAGTCGCTGCGGTAGGCGACCCACCATGAGACGTAGAGAATGGGGAGGGTCGAGGCCAGGCCCCACCACAGGGGCAGCAGAAAATCCGCTAGCAGGCCTAGCACCGTGAAGGTCATCCAGAAGATTTTCCTTTCCATACATTCATTGTAGGCTGGCGGGGCGGCCCAAGGCAGCAGTGCCGTCGGCCAAGCACTTTCGTCATGTGCGTGGTCTGCTATAGAGTGGGAGCGATGAAGCGCTCGCTGCAGCAGATCGCCGAGGCCGTTGAAGCTCGCGTCGAAGGAGATGGAAACGTCGAGGTGAGCGGCGTGGCCAGCATTGGATCGGCTTCGAAGCAGAATCTGGTGTTTGTGGAGGACGAGAAATATCTGGCGCGCGCGTTGGAGTGTGGCGCGGGCGCGGTAATGACGGGAGAGTTTGCGGCGGGGAAGTCCGTGCCGGGGATGCCGCTGATTGTCTGTCGGCATCCTAAGCTGGCGTTTGCGCGGGCGGCGCGGTTCTTGTACGAGCGCGAAGGGCTTGATGCTGGTGTGCGTGAGAGTGCGGTTGTGCATGCTTCTGCTCGCCTCGGTGTGGGCGTCGTGGTCGAGGAACACGCAGTGATTGCGGAGGATGCGGAAATCGGTGAGGGTACGCGGATCGGCGCTGGCTGCTCCATCGGGCGGGGAGTGAGGATTGGGCGGGAGTGCGAGGTTTATCCGCAGGTCACGATTTATCCCGGGAGCACATTAGGCGATCGCGTGATTGTGCATGCGGGCGCGGTTTTGGGGAGCGATGGGTTCGGATATGTTCGCGATGCGAAGAGTGGGCGCTATGAGAAATTTCCGCAAGTCGGCAGGCTGGTCATCGAAGACGACGTAGAGATTGGCGCAAACACGACCATCGATCGCGGAGCGCTCGACGAAACTCGCATTGGACGGGGAACGAAGATCGACAACCTGGTGCACATCGGCCACAACTGCCGGCTTGGCGAAAATGTTGTGATCGCGGCGCAGACTGGGCTTTCCGGCAGCATTGTCATTGAGAACGATGTAGTGCTGGGAGGACAGGTTGGCATTGGCGAACACGCGCGCATTGAAGAGGGAGTGATGCTCGGCGGACAGGGCGGAGTGCTGCCGAATAAAGTTTTGCGCGGCAAGGGTGTGGCGTTCTGGGGAACTCCGGCGCAGCCGGTGCGGCAGTATCTGAAGCAGTTGGCGGCGCTGGCGCGGCTGTCGAAGAAAAAATAATCGTTCGGGCTTCCGGCCTCCGAATATTGTGGAATTGCCGGAAGCCGGAAGCCGAATTTATGGCAATCGTAGTGATTGGCGGGCATTCGCGGAGTGTAGGAAAGACCAGCGTGGTGGCGGGGCTGATTTCCGCGTTGCGCGAATACGATTGGACCGCCGTTAAGATTACGCAATATGGACACGGAGTTTGCTCCGCGAATGGAGCGCCTTGCGACTGCGCGACCGTCGATCACACTTGGGCGATTACCGAGGAGAAAGATCGCGGAGGCGAATCGGATACCTCGCGCTTTCTGGTGGCAGGCGCCGCGCGAACGTTGTGGGTCCGCACCGAGCAGGGCAGGCTGGCCGAGGCTATGCCGGCGCTGCGGCAGCGACTGGAGCATTCGCGCCATGTGATGGTGGAGTCGAACAGCGTGTTGAAGTTCATGCGGCCGGATTTGTATCTGACGGTGCTCGATCCTGGGACTGAAGACTTTAAGAATTCGGCGCGGGAATTTCTCGACCGGGCTGACGCCGTGATTCTTCATGATGGGTCGAAGACTGGATCGGCATGGCAGAGCGTTTCGTTGAAGCCGTTGGCGGAGCGGCCGGTGTTTCGGATCACCCCTCCGCCTTATGTTACAGCGGAGATTGTGGAGTTCGTTCGGGGTTCGCTGGCGAGCTCTGCGAGAGCAGGTTCCTCGCGGGAAGCCCGCTCGGAATGACGGGAGTGGGCTGGAGGCTGGTGTTCGGTTCGAATTATGAAAATAGGGTCCAAGGTGCGCGTTATCGGCATTCCTGATGGGCTAGAGGACTATCCCGACTTTCCGACGAAATCAACGTTCATCAAGTGCGTTGGTCGCGAATTTGTTATAGCAGGCTTCAACGAGCGCGGCATGGCTGAACTCGACATCTCGTCGGTGAACGGGAGCGTGGGCGAGACAATTTGGATCGAACCTCAATTTCTAGAGTTAGTCTCAAACTGAGGCGTTAAACGCCCGCTCGGAACGACAAGCTCTTTTGTTATTCTTCTTCGTGCGGCAAATTCATCCAAGCGCCTGGCTGTTGGTTGGCCTCTCATCGCTGTTGCAGATTCTGATTTTCCCCCTTCCCGGACTTTACGTTTTATCCTGGGTCGCGGTTGCTCCGTTGATCGTGGCTCTTTTGCGAGCGCGGCCAGCGGGGGCGCTGGAGATCGACGGCGCAATTAATCTTCAGGCCGCGAGGCCGGGGCAGGCCTTCCTGCTGGCATACGTTTCAGGAATCCTCTGGTATGCGGGCACGTGCTATTGGATTTACAGCACCATGCACGAGTACGGCGGCCTGAGTGTGCCGCTGGCGCTGCTGGCTCTGTTTCTGTTCTGCCTTTACCTCGCGCTTTATCACGGTCTGTTTGGTTTGCTGTTAAGCTTCGCCGTTGACTCCGGCCGTGATAATCGACGCGCGCTCGTGGCCGCACCATTTCTGTGGGTCGCGGTGGAGTTGGCGCGGACACGCGTAACCGGCTTCCCGTGGAATTTGCTGGGTACGGCGCAGGTAGACAACATCTCGCTGAGCCGCATCACCACCTGGACCGGGGTCTACGGAGTCTCATTCGAAATCATGCTGGTGAATGTTGCGGTCGCGGCGGCATTTCTGGTGCCGAGAAAAAAGCGCCGCACTTTGCTGATCGCCTCCGTGGCGGCGGCTGCGGTGCTTCAGGCCGGCAGGCTGGTGGAGGCTCCCGCGCTGCCGGCGGATCATGCCGCGCTGCTGGTGCAGGAAAATATTCCGGCGCAGGCAAACTGGACGCGCGATGCGTTCGAGCGCACGCTTCGCGAGTTGACTGATCTATCCGCTAAAACCGTTGCTGCCAATTCATCTCCTGCGCCCGACTCAACGCACGGTAAAGTTGATTTCATCGTTTGGCCTGAGTCTCCCGCGCCTTTTTTCGCGAGCGATCCGCTGTTCCGCAATCCGCTGAGCGAGATGGCTCGAGCAACGCATACTTGGGTAGTGACGGGCGCTATCGGCAGCACGCCTGCGATGCAAGGCGGCAAGTCAGCTTCGCAGCTGTTCAATTCGGCCGCGCTGGTTAGTCCTTCTGGAGATTGGACTGCGCGTTACGACAAAGTGCATTTGGTGCCCTTCGGAGAATACCTGCCGTTCCCGCAGCTGTTTTCGTTTGCCGGAGGCTTGACCAAAGAGGTGGGAGAGTTTCAATCGGGAGCGTCGCGCTCGCCGCTGGACGCGGGAAGTACCCGGATGGGAGTTTTCATCTGTTACGAGTCCGTGTTTCCGGGCGAAGTGCGCGAGTTCGCGGATCAGGGCGCTCAGGTGCTGGTGAATCTTTCGAACGACGGCTGGTATGGCGACAGCGGCGCCTACGCGCAGCATCTGAATCAGACGCGCATGCGCGCGATCGAGAACGACCGCTGGATTTTGAGCGCGACGAACACTGGAGTCACGGCCTCGATCGATCCTTATGGGCGGACGGTGGAGCGACTGCCCCGCAAGGAACGAAGCGCGCTGGTTGCGCCTTATGCCCTCACCTCCGTAACCACGTTCTACACGCGGCACGGCGATTGGTTCTGCTGGCTGTGTGCGATAATTTCAGCAGGGGCGCTGATCACGCGCTCCGCAATCCGTGGAAAAGAGAAGGCAGAAACATCCTCATGAATCAAGAGTTGGAACAGGAATACGGAACGTTGAGCAAGAAGGTCCGCGAACTCCGGGAGTATCTTTGACGCGGACAAGCTCCGTCCGCAACTAGCCGAAATCGAGAAGCAGTCCGCCGAGCCGAATCTGTGGTCGGATCCGAAGCGCTCGCAACAGGTGATGCGCGAAAAAAAGCGCCTGGAGCATTTGCTCGCGACCGATGCCGATCTCGCGCGCCGTACGGATGACATTGCCGCGTACTTCGACCTGGCGAAAGAAGGCGAAAGCGTCGACGGCGAATTGCGCCGCGACATCGACTCGCTGCGCGAGTTGATCGATAAGCTCGAAACGGAAACCCTGCTGTCAGGCCCGAACGACGCGCTGAATGCGATTGTGACCATTCATCCCGGCGCGGGTGGAACCGAATCGCAGGACTGGGCCGACATGCTGCTGCGAATGTATCTGCGCTGGGCAGAAAGGCAGGGATTCGAGACTGTGCTCTACGACTATCAGCCCGGCGAGGAAGCCGGGCTGAAGTCGGCGACCTTCGCCGTAAACGGCGAATATGCCTACGGATTGCTGAGCAGTGAGATCGGCGTGCACCGCCTGGTGCGGATTTCGCCGTTCGATCAGGCCAAACGCCGGCATACTTCGTTTGCCAGCGTTTATGTTTCTCCAGAAATCGACGATAGCATTGAAGTGGTCATCAAGCCGGAAGACATTCGCACGGACACTTACCGGTCGAGCGGTAAGGGCGGGCAGCATGTGAACACGACGGATTCAGCGGTGCGCATCACGCACATCGCAACCGGTCTGGTTGCCAGTTGCCAGAATGAACGCTCGCAGCACAAGAATCGCGAACGTGCCATGAGCATGCTGCGCTCGAAGCTTTACGAATTCGAGATGGAGAAGAAGCGCGCAGCCACGAAGAAAATTGAAGACTCAAAACTCGACAACGACTTCGGTTCGCAGATTCGCTCGTACGTGTTGCAGCCTTACCGCATGATCAAAGATCACCGCACCAAGACGGAAGTCGGTGACGTAGACCGCGTGATCGACGGTGATTTGCAGCCGTTCATTCGGGCGTATTTGTTGGCGCGGCGCGGGGAGAAATCGTGAGTACAGTGAGTGCCGGAAAAAAACCTTCACCACGGGGAACACGGGGTTCGCACGGGGTAAAACTTGGCCCGCGGTTTCTGCGCGCATTTAATTTTGCGGTGGAGAAGCATGCTGGGCAAACGCGCAAAGCTTCAACGATTCCTTATATCGCGCACTTGATGGGGGTCGCCTCGCTGGTGCTGGAGTTCGGTGGCGACGAGGATCTGGCAATCGCCGCGCTGCTGCACGACGTAGTCGAAGACTGCGGCGGAGCGCCCATGCTGAAAGAAGTCCGGCGCCGGTTCGGGAGCCGTGTGGCGAAAATTGTGGATGGTTGCACCGATTCCGATACGTATCCCAAGCCGCCGTGGCGTGAACGGAAAGAAACCTACATTCGGCATCTGAAGACGGCCGATGCGGAAACTCGGCTGGTTTCTGCCGCCGACAAACTGAACAACGTGCGCTCGATTCTTTCCGACTATCGCGAAGTCGGAGAATCCGTGTGGGCGCGGTTCACTGGCGGCCGCGAAGGAACACTCTGGTATTACGGTGCTTTGCTCGAGGAATTTCTTCGGCGTAAGCCCAACCGGCTGATACGAGAATTGAAATTGGCGATCAAAGAACTTGAAACTACTGCGAGCGGGAGGTGAACTCATGCCGCGGACCATCGATTTAATTCGTGCCTCGAAGCTGCCATCGAACAGGATGCAGTTTGCCGCCAAGGGCGCGCTGCAGGTTCCCGCCGACGAAAACATTGAGATTCTGGTTTACCTCGCCAAACACAATAAGATTTTCGGCGACACCGCCCGCCTCACTTTGGCGGGCTGGGATGAAAAGGCTTCGCTGGCTGCAGCTTCCGACCCTGAGACTCCGCGCGAAGTGCTCGACTATTTTATTTCGCCGGAGAATCTTCGTCCACGGCTGCTCCCGGCGCTGCTCGGCAATCCCTCTGTTGCCGACGGCGAGCTGGCGAAATTCGCCATCTCCGCGTCGCGGGAATCGATCGATGCCATGCTGCAGTGTGCGCGCGTGCGCGCGTCGTCGATTATTCTCAAATCTCTTCGGGCGAATCCATATCTGAAGGCCGAGCAATCGTCCGCGATCGCGGATCTTTTGAACGCGAGCCAGTCGGAACCGCCGCCCGCCCCTGTTACAACCAGCGAAGCGAAAGTTGATGAAGCAGCGGCGCCAGCAAATAGTGAACCCGCCCACGTCGCGACTCCCGCCATAGACGAAGCCGGTGAAGTTCCAGACGAAGCTGTTTCTTCTTATCTTGCCGAACATGCCGCCGAGATTGCTGCCGAGAAGGATAAGCCGTTCCAGCCGGTCGGCGGCATCGTGGATTTGCTGGGAACCGATTATTTTCCGGTGTCGGAAAACAAAGAGATGTCGGAGATTGAGGGCAGCGCAGAGAAAGTTGTGGCTGAATCTGCCAAAGCCGCGTCGGCCGCAGCCGCGGTTTCGAAACCTGTTGCCGCGCAACCTAAATCCGGTCAGCGTGACAACACGATGCAGAAGATCAATCGCCTCGATGTGAAGGACCGCATTCAACTGGCGTTGAAGGGCGACAAAGAAGAGCGATCGATACTGATTCGCGATGGCACCAAGGTGGTTGCGCTGGCGGTGCTTGAGGCTCCTAAACTTTCCGACGGCGAAGTGGAGAAGTTTGCCCTGCAAAAGAATGTGTTGGAAGCGGTGCTACGGCAGATTCCATTGAAGCGCCGCTTCATGAAGAATTACATCGTGGTGCGCAATCTGGTGTCGAACCCGCGTACCCCGCTCGATCTGGGATTAGGGTTGATGAAGCACATTCAAATACAAGATTTGAAAAACATCTCCAACAACAAGGAAATTTCTGAGACCGTCCGTAAGATGGCAATGAAGTTGTACAAGCAGAGGCTGGATGCGGCGAACAAGAAGTAGAAAAACAAGATGGCCTCTTCTCGGCAAACCGATCCCGTCACCGAACTTCTCTCGCGCGCGAAGACCATCGCCGTCGTGGGACTCTCCGATAATCCCATGCGCGCGAGTCATGGCGTTTCAGCCTATATGCAGAGCCATGGTTATCGCATCGTGCCGGTGAATCCGCAGATCGAGTTTTGTCTGGGCGAGAGGGCTTACGCTTCGCTGCTTGAGGTTCCGGAGAAGATCGACATCGTTAACATTTTTCGCCGGCCGCAGTTCGTGGAAGAACTTGTTGATCAGGCAATCCAGTTGAAGGTTCCGGCGATCTGGATGCAAGAGGGAGTGATCCACGAGAAAGCCGCCGCGAAAGCGCGCCAGGCGGGCATCTTCGTGGTGATGGACCGCTGCATTTTGAAGGATCACCGGGTACGATTCAGGACGTAGGTGTTAGGCATTAGGCCTATCACTTATCAACTGTCACCCAAGACCTATTACCCAACACCTTCACTGCAAATGGTTCTGCCTAACTTGACCGCGACGCCCGCAGCCTCTTAATCTCTTCCATCCGCTCGCGGATGCGCTTCTCGATTCCCTCATTCGTCGGACGATAGTAGATGCGGTCTCGCAGACTGTCAGGCAGACATTGCATGTTCGCGACCTTGCCTTCGACGTCGTGCGCGTATTGATAATCTTTGCCGTAACCCAAGCCCTTCATCAATCCGGTGGGCGCGTTGCGCAAGTGCAGCGGTACGGATTCTGCGGCGGTCTGTTCGATATCCTGTTGCACCGCGCCGTAGGCAGTGTAAAGCGCATTCGATTTGGGCGCGACCGAGAGGTAGACGACCGCTTGCGCCAGCGCGAGATTGCCTTCAGGCATGCCGATGAAATCTACAGCATCGCGCGCGGCCATGCAGAGCGAAAGTGCGTTCGGATCGGCGAGGCCAATGTCTTCCACTGCCATGCGCACCACGCGGCGCGCAATGTAGAGCGGATCTTCGCCCGCTTCGATCATGCGTCCGAGCCAGTAGAGCGCGGCGTCAGGGTCGCTGTTGCGAACGGACTTGTGCAGCGCCGAAATCAGGTTGTAGTGTTCTTCGCCAGCCTTGTCGTACAGCAAGATGCGCTTCTGCAGCGCATCGCGAACAATGTCGTCGGTAATTTCTGCAGGCTGCTCCCCCGGCTGGGGTGCCCCATTTCTCGCGTCTTTTGCGAGAAGTGGGGATTTTGCCAATCCGGCCGCAACCTCCAGCACGTTGTAGGCGCTCCGGGCATCGCCGCTGGTGTAGCTTGCAATTTTCTTGAGAACATCGTCGGATGCGCGCAACTTCATCGCGCCAAGGCCGCGCTCATCATCCGTCAGTGCTCGCTTGAGCAACTGCACGATCTGGTCTTCGCTGAGCGGCTGCAACACATAGACGCGGCTGCGCGAAAGCAAAGCGGCGTTGATCTCAAACGACGGATTCTCTGTGGTGGCTCCGATCAGCCGGATGTTGCCTTTTTCCACGTGCGGCAGAAAAGCATCCTGCTGCGCTTTATTGAAGCGGTGAATCTCATCGATGAAGACGATGGTCCGCGTGCCGTATTGACGGGCGCGCTCGGCGTCAGCCATGACCTGCTTGATCTCTTTAATTCCCGCAAGCACTGCGGAGAACTCTATGTACTCCGCCTTGGTCATGCGAGCGATAATCTTCGCCAACGTTGTTTTGCCGGTGCCGGGTGGTCCCCAGAAAATGAGCGAACCGGTGTCGTCGCGATCAATCTGCGTGCGCAGAGGCTTGCCCGGCCCGATCAGGTGCTCCTGCCCGGCGAACTCTTCAAGTGTCCGCGGACGCATGCGGTCCGCCAGCGGCCGCGTGCGGTCGGTCGCGCTATCGGCACTCGGGATGGGCTGGAAAAGTCCCATAAAGCAATCCTTTAGCTCTTAGCCTTTGGCTTTTAGCTGAAAGCCAAGAGCTAACGGCTAAGAGCTTTTTCTTTGCCTTGCCGCTTCGTACAATACGATGCTCGCGGCCACGCCGGCGTTGAGCGATTCCACCTGCTCCGTGTGCGGGATGGAGATGAATTCATCCATCTTGGCCATTACATCGCGCGGCAGGCCTGAGCCTTCGTTGCCGAAAAAGATCGCGGTCTTGCCCTTCAAGTCTGATTGATCGAGCGGTGTTCCCTTATGCGATGAAGTTGCGATCAAGCGCACGCCTTGCGCACGCAGTTTTTCTGAAACTTCCTCGAGCTTTGTTGCGGCGGATTTTCCACGTCCGTGAAGCTGTCCATGAACCACCGGCAAGCGGAACACCGATCCGGCCGAAGCGCGGACGACCTTCGAATTGAATGGGCTCACCGTGCCTTCGCCGAGCACCACGCCCGCACAGCCAAACGCCTCGGCCGAGCGCAGAATCGTACCCAGGTTGCCCGGGTCCTGCAGTCCGGCGAGCACGATGATCGGGCCTACTTTCAGCCTTTCGCTCTCTACGACATTGTCGAGCGAAAATTCTTTAAGACGCACCAGCGCCGCTACGCCCTGCGGAGATTCGCTAGGCACGAGGCTGTCGAATAATTTGTCAGGCAGCAGCAAGGTTTCAACTTGTGCTCCGATTTGCGGCAGCAGGCGCTCGGCGCGGTCTTGCGCCGACTCACGAAAAAATACCGCGCTAAAGCGCAAGCCACTGCGAATAGCTTCTTCCAGGATGCGCAAGCCCTCAATGGCGCAGTCTCCACTCTCGGTGAGTTCCGCACGCGAAAATGCCTGGCGCAGTTGCTTGACCAGCGGGTTGTGGCGCCCTTCAATGCGGCGAAGCCGTTGCTGCGCGCTGAGAGCGGTTTCTGAGGAATTTTTCATGTATATCGTGATTGAATGATACGCCGCGTGCGCACCTTGCAGCTGTTTGCCGTATTATGGTAGGTTCCACGGACAAAAATATTCCAACCAGTAGCAGCAGGAAGGGAACGTCGTGCGCGCCGAGATATTGAAAATCAGTAGTGAGACCCCTGAGACTTCACTGATAAAGTACGCCGCCGACCAGATTCGCGCCGGCGAAGTGCTGGGCATGCCAACCGACACTTTCTATGGGCTGGCGGCCGATCCATTCAACCTGCGCGCCGTAGATCGCGTGTATGACATCAAGACCCGCTCGCGCCACAAGCCATTGTCGCTGCTCATCGAGAGCATCGATCAGGCGGAAGAACTCGCCAAATCGTTGTCCGAGGAGTTCTACGCGCTGGCGCGGAAGTACTGGCCCGGACCGCTGACCATCATCGTCAAAGCCGGATCGCGTCTGCCCCTGAAGGTGACCGCCAATACCGGCAACGTTGCCCTGCGCGTGCCGAACGCGAAGATACCGCTCGCAGTGGTTTCGGCGGCGGCTATTCCGATCACGGCAACGTCGGCCAATCTCAGCGGTGCAACGGAGTGTACCAGCGCCGAACAAGTGCGCGACCAACTCAAGGACCGCATCAGCATTATCGTCGACGGCGGAACATCCCCACGCGTCGTCGCCTCCACCATTATTGATCTCACCGACGAAGCCGAGCGTTGGCGCGTCATCCGCGAAGGCGCGATTCCGACGGAAGAGATTTCCACCTTTTTTGCCAAAGGATAAGCGACGAAGGATGACCGACGAAGGATGGGCAACGAAGGGATGCGCGACGAAGGAACGACCGATAGTTCTGCTTCCCGTCCTGCGCAACGCCGCTGGCTGCTGCGGTTCGAGGCGCTTGCACTGGCCGCGCTGGCCGCGTTCCTTACGCTGACCTCGATCCGCATTGTGCATGAAGGTCGCATGCAGGAACTGCACTCGGCAGACGCCATCGTCGTGTTCGGCGCTGCGGAGTATGCCGGTCATCCCTCGCCGGTGCTGCGCGCGCGCCTCGATCACGCCTATGGACTCTTTCAACGCGGTCTCGCGCCTGTCGTCATTACCACCGGAGGCGCTGCCTCTGACCCCAGCTTCAGCGAAGGCGGCGTAGGACGCGATTATCTGGAGCGCCGCGGCATTCCCGAGCGCAGCCTGATCGCTGAGACTCAAGGTTCCGACACTGCGCAATCGGCAGTGCGCGTGGCTGTGATCATGCGGGCCAACGGGTTACACAGTTGCGTGGCAGTCAGCGATGCCTATCACGTCTTCCGCATCAAGAAGCTGCTGGAGCACGAGGGGGTTGGTCCCGTGTATATCGCGCCGCGGCCTGACTCGCGTCCGCACAGCGTTGCGCAACGCGCGTATGCCGTGTTGCGGGAAGCGTGCAGTTACTTAGTTTGGAAGCTGGGCATGACCTAAAGCTACGGAGTAATTTTGAACACCGTGCCGTCGCCGACGCCGCCTATGTTCGCCGTGCCGTAAAGGTTTCCATTCGAGTCCAACGCCAGCGGTACAAACAGCCATCCGCCGTCGGCTCCTCCCGTAAAGCTGTGCAATATGCTGAACTTTCCGGTATTGCTGTACTCGAACGCTACGCCGCAGCCGCCATCGAAAGTTTGGCAGGTGGTACCGCCGCCGCCCCCCTGATACGTCGTGCCATACAGGTTGCCGGCCGAGTCGCGGATCAGCCCCGCAACGGGATCCGCACCGCCCGCACCGCCTGTGAAGGTGTGCAACACAGTGAACTGCCCCGCCGCATCAAGTTCGAAAATCGTTCCATAGCCGACCGGTGCAGGCTGGGGCTGGCTGGTCCCGTAGAGGTTGCCAGCGCTATCTCGCGCCACATTTCCCGAAGGCGTATTCCCATCCTTGTAGCCGGTGAATTTGTACAGAACGCTTTCCGAGCCCGCAGTGCTGACTTGGAACACCGTTCCGCAGCCTATTTCCAAACCCGGGATGCAATGAGAATTAAGAATGCCGCCGCCCTGAGTGGTGCCAAACAACATCCCCGCCGAGTCCAGGATCAAACCTGCGACCGGATCACCGCCATCGCCGTTCGCACCGTCGAAGCTGTGCAGCACAGTTTCGGTTCCGGATTCATCTACCGCGAACACCGTTCCCCATCCGTACACGCCGCCGAGCTTCGTCATCCCATAGAGGTTGCCCGCCGAGTCGCGCACGACGCCCTCTTCGGGAGTAGCGCCGTCGACCCCGCCGCTAAAGCTGTAGAGCACGGTTTCCTCGCCGTCAGGATCCAGCTTGAACACAGTTCCGCAGCCGTAGCCATCGCACGCCGTGCCCGAAGTTCCACCTCCGTAGGTCGTTCCGTAGAGGTTGCCCGCCACATCCCGAACCAATTCTCCCTGCGGATACTTTCCATCTCCATTCGCCCCGGTAAAGCTGTAGAGAATGGTCTCTTTGCCGGACGGACTGAACTTGTACACCGTCCCGCAGCCGCCATCGCAGCTTCCAGTGCCGCCTTCGGAAGTGGTGCCGTAAATATTTCCTTTCGAGTCCACGATCACGCCTCCGCCGGGAAATCCTCCGTCAGGCGGGCCGGTGAACTTGTGAATCACGGTGAACTTTTGTGCCTGTGCCAGTGGCGCAATAGGGGCCAATGCCAGGATGATCAGTGAAACAATAAGTGCAATCGAGTGACTGCAGGAGGATGAGAATCTCTGGCTGAGCATTGGATGTGCTCCTCGCACGGAAGTCGCCTTCGATGGGACTCCGAGAATTGGTGAGTGGGCCTGGGGAAAGGCGACGCCAATGCTAGTGCAAATCTGTTGGGTTCGCAAGATGCAGAATTTTGCAGTATGAGACTGCCTGCAGGCGAGGTCTCGACGTTCAGAAAGTGTCGATGCCGTTGGTGGTGCGAATCCTAAACCAGCCGTAATGCAGGTTGTAGCGCGAAATGCCGCCGCGAACCTTCATGAAGACGTGCTGGATGCGCGTCTCGAGAGCCATGTTCTTGCTGAGCGTGTACTGATCATGGCGCTGCCCAATATACTCGGCCCGGCGGCGCTTCTCACACATCCAGTAGTCGCCGCCTTCTCGGCAAAGTTCATTGCCGTTGCTGAAGTTTTCTTCCCGCAGAGTGCTCACGGTTTGATTCTGCTGAATTGCGGCGGCCAAGTCCTCGTCATATCTCTCAAACCAGGCCTGCACTGCCGCTTCCGTCTCCTCCGGAGTGTGGCTGCCTTTGTACTCGCCGATCGCCGCGATAATTTCATCGCTGTTTTCCGCGCCTTCGGTGCGGATCCGCGGAAGAATGTTGGCGATCGCATCCATGTCGTCTTCCGTGATTACTCGCTTGGCCTTCCCTGAAGTTGGCTTCTTCGAATTCCGCGCTACGTTCCCGAGAGACTCCTCTTTTCCCGTGTAGGTCGGCTCCGGCACTGCGGGCGCCACAGGCACTGGAGACTGGGCAACGGCGGCCGACACCAGAAGGGCGAAAACAGAGGTTCGGAGCAAGCTGCTCCGCATGCCGGCGAAGGCTGAGAGAAAAATAATCACACTAAATCGTACCCGCCGGCTGAAACAGGAAAAAGATGACCAAAGTGACCTGAACCGATGACCGTTATAACCAGTTTTTCTACCAGCCATTGCGCTCGCGCAGCGAAGTGATGTGAGCTACGTGATGACGCCCGTGCCACGCATAGAGCGCCAGGTTCTTTTCCAGACTTACCAGGCCGAGTTCGGGATGGCGGAACGCTCGCTTCCAGTCATCCGGTTGGAGCGACCGCAGCAAGTGCACCCAGCGATTGTGCAGCGAGTCCAGCATAGCCAGTGAGACTTCGACGGGCGTAGCCTGAGTGTCGGCAAGCTGCGCCCAGCGGTCTTCGGCATAGGGCTTGATCGTCGGCTCGTCCTCGGTGAGGGCCAGCTTGTAGCGTATGTACGCATTGAGATGGCTGTCCGGGATGTGGTGCACGACCTGGCGCACGGTCCAGCCCTCGGGACGGTAAGGGGTATCGAGCTGCTGGTCTGACAGCCCTTTTACGGCCGCGCGCAAGCGGCTGGGAGCTTGTTCGATCTGGTTGAGAAGTTCTTCTCTTTGTTCGGGGGTAGTTGGGCCTTCGAATTTGAACTTGCCGATGGGGTAGCGCAGGTCGGTCATCGTGTCCTCTTTTGAGTGAGATTCAGAAACGAGGTTGCTTCACAGATGAGCGCCGGCGGCGGTACGGTTCAGCAAAAGCGGGTGTGGATCGGCGGCCTGAAATAAACTTTGGGGTTGCAGGCCGGGAAGTTGCTGAGTGTACTTTATATAGTACGGTACCCCCCTCCCCCCATTTTGCAAAATCTCTGGAATCATCGAGTTAGCGGAAATTTTCCCGCAAGGTCTAGATGTCAAAGAACTTAGAGGTCAACATCTTTTAAATCAAGGAGTTACGGACCGATTATTGGCCGGCCGCCCCCGCGTTGTGCGGGATCGATAATCCTCTTGCTCCTGCAATGATGAACTAATAAAAATTGCGGCGCAAGGTCAGATGTCACAATGGGGCTGTGGAAAACTCGGGGCTGCCAGCCCACGATGTGTGGATTGAGTACACGGCGGAAGATGCTGAGCGTGAGCGTCAGGGCCTGCAACGCCTGCGTCTCTGATGCGCCTGGTTGTAGCTGACAGCCCGGTTTCTTATTATCCATTCCATTCCATCTCCCGTTCGCGTTCGGAAATGTGCGTCTTTGACTGTGGGTACAGTCGTAGATACAATAAGCAATGGAGTTCAGTTGGGATGAGCCCAAGCGCGAGTGGGTGCTGGCGGAGCGCGGGATAGACTTTCTACGCGTCGCATTCGCCTTGTTTGATGACCGTCCCCTGCTCACGGTACCGACGCCGCGCGATGACGAAGACCGGTTTCTGAGCGTTGGATTGATTGAAGGGAAATTCTTCGCGGTCGTATGGACATGGCGTGACAAAGCCGTGCGAATTATCACAGCAAGGAGGGCGAGAGATGAAGAAGAGAAGCGGTACCGTGCGCTATACGGCTAAAGAAATCAAAAACAAGATTGCGCGAGGGGAGGACCGAACGGATTGGGCCAGAGTGAATGCAACGGGTGGCAGCCGGCTTGAAGCGTCGATCCGCGCCGATGTGGATGACGTCCACGGCGAGCCCGACTGGACGCAGAGCGTGATGGGTGTCCCATCGCCCAAAGACCATATCAATATCCGCATCGACCACGACGTTTTGGAATGGTTCAAGAAGAACGGCAGAGGCTACCAGACCCTCATGAACAACGTGCTGCGAGCCTTTGTGAAGACGCGGAGGCAGAGCGAATCCAGGTAGCTACCCGCACCATGCGGGAGTTGGAGCGCTCACCTGGCGTTGTTTCGCCGGACGCTACGGGGCGAAAGTTACCTGCTGGTAGGGTTCGCCTTTATGGCGAGGGCTGACCTCGATTGTTACTTTCCGGTCAAGGCGTTTCAGAAAATCGAGCAGCTTGTCGGTGGTGAAGCGGCTGAAATGGCCGTTCATCAGGTGGGACACGTCGGGTTGTGCAATGCCCAGGACGGCGGCGATTTCGCGCTGTTTCAGTTTCTTCTCTTCGAGGATTTTGAAGACATGGAATCCGATCTGGGCGCGCGCCAGAAGTTGGTCGGCACCTTTTAGCCCGAGATCCGTGAACACGTTTCCGGATCCCTCTTCGAACTCAATTGGTTTTCGTCTTTTCGTACTCACGTGCCAACTCCTGTGCTTCGGTATATCGTTTCTTGATCAGGTCAGCGTCGAGTTTCGGGGTTTCAATACCTCTCTTCGATTTCTTCTGAAAGGCATGCAGAATGTAAATGCGCCTGCCGCTCTGAAGCGCGAGCACCACGCGGTAAGCATCCGCCGCGTAACGCAGGGCAATCTCAACAACCCCGCTGCCGACGCCCTTGAAAGGTTTGGTGTCCTTGGGCATGCCGCCAAACTGAATGAGCTGAAGTTCGTCCCCCAGCAGCTTTTGTGCTCCGTCTGGAAAATCCCGGAGGTTCCTTTTCGAGTCTCCGAGCGAAACAACAGGGCGCGGTACTGGAGGTTCGAACCTGTCCAAACTGTACTTCAGAGACAGAATATAGCGAATTTACTATAACGTCAACTTTCTTCGCGGAGAATCCCGGAACCCCCTCAGTTAACTACAACCCCTAGCGCTTCTGTCTAATCACCCCCATTCCCTCTGGCTTCGCATTTCGGTTCCTCGTGCTCCAAGATTTGTGCATCTAAAGCTGCTTTATGGGCTAAACTCGCAATTCTGGGTGGGTTAGGCGGCGAAACAGCAGGTTCCTCCGCGCGCCGATGGAGTGGCTGTCGCCAATCCATCAGCTTGGTCGGAATGACAAAATCCGTGGAAGGTTCACGCACGAGAGGGAACTATGGCAGCTTCGGTTTGGTCTGGGCATTTAACTTTCGGTCTTATCTCCATGCCCGTGCGCTTGTTTTCGGGCGCGCGCAGTAGCGGCATCTCCTTCAACATGCTGCATCGCACGGACAAATCCCGGCTGAAGCAGCAGTATATTTGCCAGGCCGAAGGCGTCGTCGTCGATCGCGCCGACATGGTCAAGGGCTACGAGTTTCGCAAGGACGAATACATCATCATCGAGCCCGAAGAGATTAAGAAGATCGAGCCGCAGACTGCGAAGACGATGGAGATTCTGGAGTTCGTCAAGGCCGGCGACGTTGACCCCGTGTATTTCGAGTCGTCGTATTACATGATGCCGGAGGAGGCTGGGCGGCGTCCTTACGCGCTGCTGACCAAGGCGCTCGAGGAGAGTGAGTACGTTGCCATCGCGAAGATCACCATGCACAACCGCGAGTACACGGTATTTTTGCGGCCGCATGAAGGCGGCCTGATGCTGCACACCATGTATTACGCTGAAGAAGTGAAGAAGGTAGAAGGCTTTGGCGCGCCCGACGTGGAGTTGAAGGACGCTGAGGTGAAAGTCGCGCATCAACTGATCGAAGCACTGGCCGATGAGTGGGATCCCGAAAAATATAAAGACAGCTTCCAGGAAAATTTGAAGCAGTTGATCGAGACCAAGCTTGAGGGCGGGGAAGTGGCCGCGGTTGAGAAGCCGAAGAAGCTCGCTCCTGTGGTCGACTTGATGGCTGCGCTCAAGCAGAGCTTGGCGCAGATGGAAGGCCGGAAGAAGCCAGCGGCGGCGGCGAAGGAAGACGCGCCCGCTGTGGCAGCCAGTGGCAAGTCGCGGCGCGGACGGTAGGGCCGGGTCGGGAGGCGGGCTTCGGCTTTCTCATTTTGGCGTCTGGCCTCTGCCTCTGATTTTTCAGCAGCGCCCACTCCACAGCTCTGAGCCTGCGCGGCGAGGGCCGAATGATGTCATCGCCGCAGTCCAACTCGCTATACCATTCAAGCATCCCACAAGAAGCAAAGCGGCCGAAGCCCAAAGGCCCGAGAGCCGGAGCCCGAAGCCCGGACTCACTAGCGCAGAATGTGGCTAGCCGTTAGAATGTTTAATTCCTCGCAGCATAGACCCAAATTCTTTCTTGGAGTGTTGATGAGTCTTCGACGTGCGGGCCGATTGGCGGCCATGGCGCTTGCATCTCTGCTGATGGTGGCTTGCGGGCAGGTGTATCGTCCGGTGGTGATTCCGTGCTCGGCGGGCGGAGTCCCGGGATGTCCGCCGGAACCAGCTCCCACCCCGGGCAGTTTTCATGCTGTCTTTGGCATTAGCACCAACCTTCCCACTGCCCCGGGCGGAGCGCTGCAGATCGATGTTGCGGGCGACAGCATCATTGCTGAAACTCCAACGTCGGATCAAAGCGCTCCCAACCTCGGCGCTAACCCCACCTACGCTGCCATTCTTCCGAATGACACGAGAGTGTTCGTCGCAAGTGCGGGGAGTGTTGAGGGCCTCGTCGACGCGGTTTCGTATTTGGCCCCGGCCTTCCAATCCACGACTGCGACCGGATTTGGTCCCGTTGCCAACGTCAATTTGCCTTACCAGTCTTCGAGTATTACCGCCATCAGCGAGTCAGGCAATTTGGTTACGGCTACGCTGAGCGCAGCGTTGAGCACTCAAGTCGGCTACACGGTTGTGATCACGAATGTGGTTATTCCTAATTGCTTGCTGCCTGCCTGCAATCCGAACGCGTACGATGGCGCTTTTGCGCTGGTGTCGAACAATGGGACCACTATTACGTACACGAATCAGAACACTGGGCTGGCGCCAGGTGGGCTTGGTGGAACAGCAACCTTTCCTCCGCAGCCGGTGTTTCTTACCAGCACGCAGAATACTGCGATGTACGTGGCGAACTACAACACCAATTCAATCTTTGCGATCAACGCGGCGGCAAATACGGTCAGCAACACGGCGACGTATCCGGCGGTGGGGGTACATCCGGTAAGCCTGGCCGAGTTGCCGAATGGCCTTAAGATCTATTCAGCCAACGAGGGGGACAACACGGTCAGCAGCTTGACCGTCCAGACATTGACGCCGAATGTGGTGACGGTTCCTGCCGGTGTGACTTTGACGAATCCCGTGTGGGTAGTGGCTCGCGGCGATAGCCAGAAGGTTTATGTGCTGACGGAAGGCAGCACGACAGCTCAAGGGGAGTTGCTCACGATTGACACTGCCACCGACATGGTTAACTCAAACCCGCTTCCCGTGGGCTCGGGGGCCAACTTCCTTTACTTTGATCTTTATCTGAACCGGCTTTACGTGGTGAATCCCGCGACCAGCATGGTCTATGTGTTTTCCGATACCGGCGGAGCCAACGACACGCCGGTCCAACTGGCTGCAATCTCGTTCGGACCAGGTTCAGCCGCCTGTCCCCTGGGATGTTCGCCGACTTCCGTGACTTCTCTCACGGATGGCAGCCGGTTCTATGTTGCCAGCTACCAGCTTGCGGCGTCTTGTCCCGACCCATTTATCGGCGCGGCCTCGAGCTGCATTATTCCGGGCCTGACGGTGTTTGACGCTCCCAGTATTACGCCGAAGATCACTCCTGCACTGACGCTGCTGACGTATCCGCCTTTTGCTGCCGATGTGGCTACCAATCAATATCAGTATGCGGTGCCGCAGGTGTTAAGTTGCGCTTCGCCTGTGCTGCCTGCGGTCTACGCGCCCGGGAACACGCGCTTCCGCGTCTTCACCACTTCGTCCGAGGACGCCACCCACGTCTATGTCAGCATGTGCGACGCCGGCGCCATCGCCGACATCAACACCAACGACGCCAACATCAACGGCACCGGCGGAGGCACCACTCCAGCCGATTCGCTGGTCACTGACTTGTCCACGGCCGTCGGAGTCTGCACGCAAACCAGTTGCAACACGGCTTCGACGATCACTGCATTCTCGATTGCGAATAACGTGGTTACGTTCCAGGGAACGAATCAGTTCGTTGCGGGACAGCAGATTACGATCTCGGGTTTGACGACGGGAAGTTACCTCAACAACCTCAACCTGACTGTGTTGGGGACGGGACTTACGTCTTCACAGTTCGAGGTCGATTTCACTTACTCGAATGTAAGTTTGACGAGCGATTCCGGGACCGCCGTTCCCTTGCCGCCTTTGCAGACGCCGATCTTCCTGTTAACGGGCCAGTAGAGTATGACTACGGCTGAGGCTCGACGCCTGCGGATTCGCGGATGGTGCAGGCTGGAACCAGGATCCCTCGCTGCGCTCGGGATGACAATTCAGGTTGGGATGACAATTCAGTTTGAGGCGCGAACTGAATTCTCTTAGTTTCGGATCGCCACTTCTTCTTTCTGGGTCTCTCGCGCTGCGTAGTGTGAGTCGACGTACTCGTCGAGAATGTCGATGAACTCCGCGACAATGCGATCGCCTTTGAGCGTGGTGAACAGGCGTCCATCCACGTAGACCGGAGCCTTGGGTTCTTCGAACGTTCCGGGCAACGAGATTCCGATGTTGGCGTGCTTCGATTCGCCAGGGCCGTTGACCACGCATCCCATGACGGCGAGCTTCATTTCTTCCACGCCCACGTAGCGGCCCTTCCAGGTTGGCATCTGCTCGCGAAGATAAGTTTGAATCTGCTCGGCCATTTCCTGGAAGAAGGTGCTGGTGGTGCGTCCGCAGCCGGGGCAGGCAGTGACTTGCGGCGTGAAGCTGCGAATGCCCATGGATTGCAGAATCTGCTGCGCCACGCGAACTTCTTCGGTGCGGTCGCCTCCGGGCGCGGGCGTGAGCGAGACACGAATCGTGTCGCCAATGCCTTCCTGCAGCACCACGCCCATGGCAGCAGCCGATGCGACCACGCCTTTTGCGCCCATGCCGGCTTCAGTGAGGCCGAGGTGCAGCGGATAGTCGCAGCGCGCGGCTAAGGCGCGGTAGACGTCGATTAAATCCTGCACTCCACTGACTTTCGCGCTCAGGATAATCTGGTCAGGACGCAGGCCGAATTTCTGGGCCAAGTCGGCGGAGCTTAACGCACTCACCACCATCGCGTCCATCGTCACTTCGCGCGCGTCTTTCGGTTCGGCGAGCGCGGAGTTCTCGTCCATCATGCGAGTGAGCAGCGATTGATCGAGCGAGCCCCAATTCACGCCGATGCGAACCGGCTTCTGATATTTCACCGCGACTTCGATCATGGTGCGGAAATTCGAATCGCCGCTTCGGCCAATGCTGGAGTTGCCGGGATTAATACGATACTTCGCGAGATCGCGCGCGCATTCGGGATACTTGGTGAGCAGGACATGGCCGTTGTAGTGGAAGTCGCCGATGATGGGCACGGGGACGCCCATCTTGTCGAGTTGCTCGACGATGTGGGGCACAGCGGCCGCGGCTTCTTCGTTGTTGACGGTGACTCGCACCAGCTCCGATCCGGCGCGGGCCAGGGCCGCACACTGCTGAACGGTCGAAGGAATGTCGGCCGTATCGGTGTTGGTCATGGATTGCACCACAATTGGTGCATCCGAGCCGACGCGGACGCCACCGACAACGACGGTAACGGTTTTTCTGCGGGGAATGATAGACATGTGGAGCTTCTATTTTAACACGTGGAAACAGAGGTTGTTTGTGTACTCAATCCTCCGCATTCAAGTTGCTCATCAACTCGGGAACGTTCTTGAAGGGACGCAGGCCGCCCTTGCGTGCTTCGCGCATGGCCGCGGCGGTTGCGGCGTTGGGCACCTTTACTTCGAAGGGCAGCGCCTTCTCCGCAGCAACCCTGGTCAGCAGGACGCGCACCGCATCCGATACGGACAATCCCATGGCGGCTAACGTCTTGGCCGCTTGAGTCTTGATTCGCTTTTCGATTCGAACGTGAACCATTTCGGTCGCTGCCATGATCCCTCGCTTGAGATACATTGTATCTCACACGAAAGAAGCATGCAAGCAGGTGTGCGGAAGCCTACCGCTGCTGCCAGAACCTGAGTTGTGGCCCTTTAGGCGATGGGTTTTGGGCGATGCTGCAACGCTGCTTGATACGAGTAATCAGTTCCGCTGCTTCCGCCTCTTCAATGTCCCGTGCGAACCTAACAGTCTTGGCGCCGTAGTCAAAAGCAATTTGGCTCGCTTTGCGTCCTCTACCTGTTCCCAACTCGGGTTGATACCTCAAATCGCGCATCTCTCTAACGACGTATGATTTGGTGGGTCCGAGCCCGAAGATCGTTGTCTTCCGGCTCAAATTTTCCGAAGTAGCTACTATAATTTCGCATCCGGCAAGTATATAGAGAATCCCAAAGCTCACCCAGATCTCCGCGAATGCCCAGCCGATCATCCAGACGGCCGTGAAGAGATCGAAGTGACTCAGCAGTTTATGTCCGACCTGAATCCCAGCGTAGGTCCAGAACGTAAGCCATAAGACAAAAAAGAAGATGGTCCAAGCGCGCTTGGGAGGGATCGAAATGTGAAGCCCCTCCGCGTCTTCGGAGACCGTCGACCGTTGTGGAAAGGGCTGGATGAACGTCGGCATTGCATTATGTATTAAAGCCAATGCCGCTGCAATGCAACAGATTTCTGCAATGAGCCTTACGGCAACCTGCCCATGAGCCCCGGCAACGTCTTCGCCAGATCGTTGTAGATGACCATGACGGCGAACAGCACCAGGAAAACGAAGGCGGCCTGGTAGACGCGTTCTTTGATGCGCATGCTGACGTCGCGCCGCATGAGGCCTTCAATCAGCAAGAACAGAATCACGCCGCCGTCAAGAATGGGGATGGGCAGAAGGTTGATGATGCCGAGGTTCAAGCTGATGCCTGCCGTCAATTCGAGCAGCGGAGTCCAGCCTTTTTGCTGGGCGGCGTAGCCGGCGTCTTGCGCGATACCGATTGGGCCGGAGACCGCGCGCAGGGAAACCTTCCGCTGCGCAATTTTCTTGGCTAGCTCCAGAATGAGCAGCGAATATTTCTTGTTCTGTTCGAGCGAAAGAGTCAGGGCTTGGGCGAACGGCAGTTTCGTAACCTTGGTCTCGCTCTTGGGAGAGAACCCCAGCCGATAGCGCTGTTCCTTAGGGTCTTCCGTATCCGTGAGCACTGGGCTCAGCCGAAAATTCAAAGTCTGATTGCCCCGAATTACAGTGAGATCGACAGGATTGCCCTTGGTCAGTTGGAGGTGCTCGATCATGGCTTCGATGGAAACCAGCGGCTTGCCATCCAATGCCACAATTTTGTCGTCTTCCTTAAGCCCGGCCTTGGCCGCAGGCTTGTCGGCCTCAATTTTGTTAATGATGACGATGTCCTCTGGGAACCACCCAGCGGAACCCACCTCAGACGTAGTCACGGGCCGAGGCACAATCGTTTTCTCAAAGGTCTGATCACCGCGCCGGATAGTGACCGCCAGCGGTTGGTTGGGACTCAGCCACTCGCGAGGCTGCAATTGTTCCCAGGTCGGGTTCTCGATGCCGTCAACCTTTATAATCTGATCGCCCGGTTGCAAGCCGGCCCTGTCGGCGGGAGAGTCGTGCTTCACTCCCTCAATCACCGCCGGTTTGTCGAGATAAACCGCGTACTCGTAATGCACCATGTAAACGGCGGTAAGCAGAAAGATGGCCAGCAGGATATTCATCGTGGGGCCGGCAATCGCGATCAGAAAGCGGTGCCAGCGCGAGTGATTCATGAACTCGGCGGGATCGTCGGAGCGCGCGTCCATGGGATTCTCGCCGCTCATCTTCACATAGCCGCCCAGGGGAATCGCGGCGATGCGGTAATCGGTGTCTCCCTTGCGGAAGCCGAAGAGACGCTTGCCGAAGCCAATGGAGAAAACTTCGACCCGAACCCCGAGCAGCTTGGCCACGGCATAGTGGCCGAACTCGTGGATCAGAATCATGAAGCCCAACACGACGGCGACGGCAGCGATGGCGATAAAGAAATCAGACATAAAAAAGTAACAGCTCCCCGTAAGATTCAGCCACTTCACTTCACCCGCTCAACTTCAGCCACTACACTACAGATGTTGCCTGCGGCCTTCCGGTTCTCTTAGTAATTTCCAACACTCGCTCCTGAGCATATCGGCGGGCTTCGGCGTCGGCCTCAAGCACCTTTGCGATAGACTCCAGCTTCCCCGTATTAGATGCTGAAACCGCGTCTTCGATGATCCTGGGAATGTCATTGAAACCAATGCTGCCTTCGAGGAACGAGGCGACGGCGACCTCGTCGGCGGCGTTCAGCGCGACCGTCTTTGCCCCGCCTGCCTCAGCCGCTTCATACGCAATACGCAGACAAGGGAATTTACTCATGTCCGGGGGGCAAAAGTCCAGATGCCGCAAGTCACCCACTGGGAAGCGCATATCCGATTGAATGCGCTCGGGATATGTTAGAGCGTACAGAATCGGCAGCCGCATGTCGGTCACCGAAAACTGAGCAAGTATGCTGCCATCGATGAATTCGACCATGGAGTGAATCGTCGACTGCGGATGCACGAGGACTTCGACCTTCGCGGGAAGAATGTGAAATAATCTGCACGCTTCGATGACTTCGAAGCCCTTATTCATCAGCGTCGCCGAATCGATAGTGATGCGTTTGCCCATCTTCCACGTGGGATGATTCAGCGCCTGCTCCACCGTGATGGAACTGAACTCTGAGCGCGGCGTATTTAGAAACGGCCCGCCGGAAGCGGTGAGCCAGATGCGCTCCACTTCTTCCATGCGGCCGCCGCGCAGGCACTGGTGAACTGCATTGTGTTCGCTGTCGATGGGCAACAGCGGCTTACCTTGGCGGCGCGCCTCAGCAGTGATCAACTCGCCGGCGGCTACGAGGCATTCCTTATTGGCTACCCCAACGGTCTTTCCAGCCTTCACGGCTTCGTACGTAGCCTCGAGCCCGGCTACGCCCACGATGGCGCTTACCACGAAGTCGGCGTCGGGATGAGTGGAAACTTTCACCGTGCCCGCTGTGCCATGCACGACCTCGATCTCGCTCAGGCCGGCTTGCTTCAGGCGTTTGCGCAGCACGTCGGCATCGGACTCGGCCGCAATCGAAATCATGCGCGGATGCCAGTGGCGCGCCTGTTCGAATGCTGTTTCCAAGTTGCTGCCTGCGGCCAGCGCGACGATCTGAAAGCGCTCCGGATAGGACTCGGCTACGCTTAGCGTGCTGCGGCCGATGGAGCCGGTGGAACCCAGGATGGCGATTCGTTTCGTCATCGGGTGGCCGTTAGCCCTACAGCGTGGTGATCAATCCAGTCGCGTTGCTCCGCGGTTTCTGGAGTCGGCAGCCCGCGCGCCGCTGAGACAGACTCAACGGCAGCGCCTGGGCTCATGCCCTTTTTCACCAGAAGACAAGCCGCCACCAACCCGCTGCGCCCGATTCCTTGTCGGCAGTGCACGAGCACGTTCTTGCCCTTTGAGAGAGAGCGGGAGACTCCCTCCAAAACTTCGGCCAACTTCGCTTCTGACCCCGGAACCTGACGATCAGGAATTGGAAACGAAACGAATTCCATCCCTTGGCCCTTAACCTCGCGAGCTTCGTCATGCAGATCGAAGTGCTCCTCCTCCTCTGCCGTAAGCAGCGAAAGCACCGCGTCAACGTCGGCTCGCCTCCAGTCGGCGATGTCACCCTTCAGCCAGTCTCCACCGCGCGGGCGCGGACCCACGGCGAGCTTGCCGGGCCATGATTCATCGAGCCAGTAAAGTTCCTTGCGCATCCTAGTTCTGATCCTTGGTGACGACATCCCTCGGAAGAGCGTCAACGTCTACGCCCCGCTGGCGAAGAACGTAAATTCGATGATGTCCATCTAGTATAGTTCCATCCCGCCGTGTTTTCAGGCAGTCTTCCAATGGGGGCATAAGCGAGGCGCACAAGGCATCAGTCGGAAGCCGTTCCATCTTTTCAAGTTTGCCTTTGTTGAGGGCACTATCTGCGTGAAGAGAAATCAGTGGAGGGTACTTTGGCGAGTCCGCCATTTCTTCATGGTACTACTGCATGACGCGCCAAGCCGCGTAAAACCACAGTACCGGCGCGGCAAACAACAGGGCATCGATGCGATCGAGCATGCCGCCGTGGCCGGGAAGAATCGCGCCGGAGTCCTTCACGCCGGCGCCGCGCTTGATCAGCGATTCCACCAGATCGCCGAGTTGTGCCGCGACGTTCAGCGCCACAGTTAGCAGGATGATCGGCCACAGATCCGGTTTCTCCAGCCCGAAAAGGCCGTCGCGGCGCTCGATGAGCCGCATGCGAAGCAGGAACGAGCTGATCTGGAGCGCATAAGTGAAAAGCAGGCTCCCGACCAGCAAGCTCGCGGCCAGCGAGGCTGCTGCGCCCTCCCAGGTTTTTTTCGGACTGATGCGCGGCGACATTAGATGGCGGCCAACGGAGCGGCCCACGAAGTAAGCGAAAATATCGCCCGCCCAAACAACCAGAAGCAAATAGAGTAGCCAGAATGCTCCAGCCCATTGCTGGCGAAGCTGCACCAGCATGGCCATGGGCACAGCAATATAGACGAAAGCAAACGCCGAGGCCGCCGCCGCTGGATACGCTCCACTTAACTGCGCACGGCGCATGGCGATCGTTAGAAAAATAAAGGGAGCGAGCGCGCAGGCAAATCCCAATCCCAGAACAAACTTGAGCGCGGAAACTTGCGGCGTTTCCGCAGCTGCGCTGAATGCCAGCAGCGCGAAGATCAATCCGACGAAAATGTAAGTCGGCAGGCGGAGCGGCTGCACGCCATAGGACTCGGTGAGTTTCAGAAATTCCTGCACTGTGACCAGCGCCACTGCGGCTGCGAAAACCGCCAGCACCGGCACGGGCGCGCGCAGCACCAGCAACATCACAATCGGAATCAGGACGACCGCGGTCGCAATGCGCTTCAGCAAGAGAAGTGTGTCACCCTTACAAAACTTTTGTCATTCCGAATCGGGCTGAAAGCCCGGTGAGGAACCTGCTGTTCAACTCTCCAGAGGCTACTTGTGAACCTTCGCGGGTTCGCCGTGCGCATCCCCGTGATTCAGCCCGCCGTAGCGGCGCTCGCGTTTCTGATATTCGGCAATGGCTTCCAGCAGATGCACGCCACGGAAATCCGGCCACAAAGTCGGCGTCACATAAATCTCGGCATAAGCCAACTGCCACAGTAAAAAATTGCTCAGCCGCATCTCGCCCGAGGTGCGCACCACCAGATCGGGATCGGGCAGGTGCCGCGTATAAAGATGTTCGCCGACCGTGTCTTCGTCGATATGCAGATGCTCGATGCCCCCGTTCTGGGACGCGGCACTGACCATCGAGCGGAACGCATCCACCAGTTCGCTGCGCGCGCTGTAGTTCAGGGCCAGCGTGAGCACGGTGCCGGTATTGTGCGCCGTACTCGCACGCGCCCACTCCATGCGCTCCTGCACGTCATCCGGTAACTGCTGCTGCCGGCCGATGTATTCCAGGCGGATATTGTTTTCGTTCAGCGTCGGAACTTCAGCCTTCAGATAGCGGCTCAGCAATCCCATCAGGAAATCAACTTCGCTCTTGGGACGCTTTTTCCAATTTTCTTCCGAGAAGGCGTAAAGCGTGAGCGCATGAATGCCGATGCGCGCCGCCGTCTCCACGGTCGAGCGCACGGATGCGACCCCGGCGCGGTGCCCGGCCACGCGCGGCATGTGCCGCCGCTTGGCCCAGCGCCCGTTGCCGTCCATGATGATGGCGATGTGTTTCGGGAGCCGCTCTGGATCGAGATGCCGGTAGACTTCCGCTTCCTTGCGATCCAGCCCGGCAGGAACTTTGTGCTGCAAAGTGATCCCCTTCGGTAAGAGGCTAACACGCCGGGAAGCAGGGAAGCAATGACGGCCGGGGAGTAAGGTGGCGGGACTCGTTCAGGACAATGGTAATCTGCTTTGATGAAGGCCCGAGTCGGCTTCATCATAGTTGCGGCGATTGGGTTGACGGTGATGATCTCCATAATTCGGGGGACGTTTGACATCGACCGCCCGAATCTCGCTTACTGCCTGCTGATGGCGCTAGTCTTCGTTTCTCTGGTTTCAGTCGTGCGCTCAGGCCTTGATCGAAGCATTCCGATGTCGAAGACCAGCCGAGTTATACGGGTTTTAGGCGGATCGGCCTAGGCGCTGGCGATTGCGGGCGGCATGGTAATTCAAGTCTGGCAAGCTTTTCACCGTTAAGAGCGCGAAGATAGAACGAACATGGCGGGTCGATGGAAACCACCCAAGGAAGATCGAATCGACGCGGACCTAATTCGCCGAAAGAGAGACCTCGCAGAAAAACTAGCATTCGCCGTTGAGTACGGAACGGAAGATGAATTCGTCGCAGCCGTAAAGGAATTCAAGCCAGATGTTAAGAAAGAAGAGCTGAAGGCCTGGATTAGGCGGTTTCACGACGCCCGTCGCGAGAAGCGCGGGCTTTAGCTTTATCTATAATCTCGTCAAATTCCTTCTCCGCCTTGCGGAACTCCTCGGGGGACATTCGCTTTCTCGCGTCCTCTACCAAGTCGCTAAAGGAATCAACTAGCGTATCCATCGCGGACTTGGGCCTGGCTGCAGGTTTTGCCATACATCTAAGTATAGCCAAGTCTAGTTAACCGAGCCAAGAAACTTAGGCACTCGACATCCCAAGGTCATGCAACCTTAGATTACCGCGGCTTCGTAAGCCGGAATGAAAAGGCCGCTAAGTCGGTGCTCAAATAAACAGGCTTCGTGTGACATCTAACCTTGCCCCCCAATCGCAATCAGTCCATCATGGAAGCGGGCGCAGTGCGCAACCATGGAGTCAAAGGCCGGCCGCAGGAGGATAACTCCTTACGGCTCAAGATTTTACCCGTAAGCTATTGAGCCCAATAGATTAAATCGCATTTTCCCGCTAAGACCATGATTCCAATATACCGAGGGGGAGGGGGGTACCATGCCGGTTATGAAATGGTAAACAGGGTTTTCCCAAATAGGGAAAACTTATTTTCGGATTCTTTGATGGCTAAGCGAGAAAGAAATTCGAACCGGCTCTCAGTTCGCCGCTTCTTCAGGCACGATCTTCAACTCGAGCTTGTCCGTGTGCCGCAGCACCGTGAGTGAGCAGTTCGCGCCCGCGCGAATGTCGGCCAGCAAGCGGTGCAGATCGTCGACGCCCGCGACTGGCTTGCCTTCGAGCGCTACGATGATGTCGCCATCGCGCAGGCCCGCGCGCTTCGCCGGACTATTCTCTTCGACCGACAAAACCAGCGCGCCCGATTCTTTCGGCAGATCGTAGAAGCGCACGACGCGCCGATGTACAGGAACAGTCTGCGCCGAGACGCCGATGAAGCTGCGTCGAATGCGGCCATCGCGCAGCAGACGGCTGGCCACGAACTTCGCCGTGTTGATGCCGATGGCAAAACAGATTCCCTGCGCCGGCAGAATGGTCGCGGTGTTCACGCCAACGACGCGCCCTGCGAAATCGACCAGCGGTCCGCCGGAGTTGCCTGGGTTGAGCGCGGCGTCGGTTTGGATTACGTCGTCGATCAGTCGCCCGGAATACGAGCGGAGCGAACGCCCTAGAGCGCTTACCACGCCCGCCGTTACCGTGGACTGAAAGCCATAAGGGCTGCCGAGCGCGACGACCAGTTGTCCCACGCGAAGCTGCTGTGAGTCGCCGAGAGTAGCTGCGGTCAGGCCGGGTTCGTCTACGCGCGCTTGATCGATGCGGATCACTGCCAGGTCGCTCGCGGGATCGTCTCCGATCGCGGTCGCGGGCATGCGCCGACCATCAGACAAAGTTACGTCGATGCGGCGCGCGTCATGCACAACGTGGCTGTTGGTGAGAATCAGGCCGTCGGGAGTGAACACGAAGCCCGAGCCTCCGCCGCGGCGTTCGCGCTCTTCTCCCGAACGCGAGCGTCCGGTAGATTGATGCACTTCAATGTTCACGAGCGAGGGGCTGACGCGCTCCACGGCTCCGGTGACCGCGCGCGAGTAGGCATCGAGCAGGGAATCGTCGCCTGCGGAAGCGGTGACTGGCGCGCTATCCCGCGCAGATTCCGCTTGCCATCCATTCGTTTCGGGTTGATGCAAAGATGCGGCGCGAGCAGACAAATGAGAAAAAGCACTTCCAACTTCTCCGAGGTTCATGCTGGATAGATGTCGGTCGATCTATTCGGGATTCTTGCCAGGTTGAGTTTCGGCGGTGCGTTCTGCTACGTTACATGTAACCAAGGAGATACGAGCATGCGAGCACGAACTGCTTCTAAGCCGTCTAAGGATAAGGTCAGAGCGCACCGCAACCGCCTGCGCAAGCAGGGTCTGCGGCCTCTCCAAATTTGGGTTCCGGATATGCGCTCGCCTGCTTTTGAAGCAGAGGCACGTCGGCAGTCCCTCGCTGTCGCCGACAGCGCTCGAGCCAGGGACGACCAAGACTTCGTGGATGCCGTATCTGATTGGGGCACAGTGTGAAACGCGGAGAGATTTGGACCGTCGCCGGCGGCAAGGACTATGCCGGAAAGCCGCGTCCAGCTTTGATTCTTCAAGATGACTCTTTCGACATGACGGATTCGATCACCATCTGTGCTTTCACGACCGACCCGACGGACGCTCCGCTATTTCGGCTGGTTGTTGAGCCCAGCAAGAGTAATGGTCTGCGAGCAGTTTGCCGGCTGATGGTGGATAAGATAACAACTGCTCCGAGATCGAGAATCGGCAAACGAATTGGGCGCCTCGCTGACGAAGACATAATGCGGCTAAATCGTGCCGCGCTGGTGTTTCTTGGTATCGCTATGGCGAGAGCACGCGAGTGACGGAGCCACAAAAAAAGCCGGGACCAAGTTCGGTCCCGGCATTCAGTTGGTGGTACGCCCGGATAAATTCAAAGTCAAAAGCAGCCGGACTTTCGTCCGGCGGCCAGCCGAGAGCTGTCCCCACATGAACCTTTTCGCTTACGCAGTTCTTCTTGGCCTTATCGTCAGATCCCGCAACTGGGTCAGGACGCTGGACATCTGCATCCCGTTCAATTGCGATACGAACGGCAGAATCTCCGCGATGAACTGATCTTTCATCAGTTCGCTGATTTCGTCCTGACGGTTCTTTTCCCCGCCACTGAGCAGTTCTGGCACGGTCACCTCCAGGGCTCGCGCCAGCCGTTCCAGGGACGACAGCGTCGGCGTAGCTTTCTCGTTTTCGATCTTCGAAACGTAGGTTCGCGGTACTGACATGCGTCCCGCCAGTTGGCGTTGGCTCAGCCCGCTGCGCAAGCGCAGCGAACGGATGGACGTTGCCAGGTTCAGGTGCCCACGGCCATTGCCAGGCATGGGCATAATTACCGGCGGCGTCAGCACCACCGGCACAGGCTCAGGTTCCTCGTCCATGGACGAGTGGCAGCGCCGGCAGTTGTTGTTGACCGTACGGAATTGAACCAACAGGCAATGATCGCAACGGACGACTTCCCTAGAATCTACTGGGGCAAGAGTCGTAGCCATCGGGTTGTGGGAGTGCCAGAGCGGGCTACTCCTTACTACTAACGACGGAACCAAAACAATTGGGGGAGAGGTTCCGACCGCAGTGACAATCTGAGGTACAAGGCCTGTGGATGTCAAGGTTAAAATGCATGAAGCCGCGAATTGTGGCGGCGAAAAGCAAAGCGAGCGGTGAAGAACCCGCAGAAACAGGGCAGGAAGCATGATTGATCGCGAGAGCGCGTGGTGTTTACTAACTGAGTTCACTCAATCGGAAAGTTTGCGCAAGCATGCGCTGGCGGTCGAAGCGTGCATGCGCGCTTGCTCGCGGAAGTTTGCAACTGGAAACTCTGAGGCGTCGGCGCTTGGGCTGTCTGAGTTTGGGTTGTCCGAGTTTGGGTTGTCTGAAGAAGACTTGTGGGGGATCGTCGGACTCGTTCACGACTTCGACTATGAGAAATATCCCAGCCTCGAAGACCATCCCTATAAAGGTAATGAGATTCTGAAGCAGCGGGGATGGCCTGAGGTGATCAATCGAGCCATCATGTCGCATGCCGAATATACCGGCGTGACGCGCGATACTCCGATGGAGAAAGCTCTCTTTGCCTGCGACGAGCTTGCGGGATTTATCACCGCCGTCGCTCTGATCAAACCTGGTAAGTCGTTGGCCGAGGTCGATGCGAAGTCCGTGCGAAAGCGGATGAAAGACAAAGCGTTTGCGCGGAAGGTGAATCGCGATGACATTATTAACGGCGCTGCTGACCTGGGCGTCGATCTCGATGAGCACATTGCCTTCTGCATCGATGCGCTGCGTGGGATCGCGGACAAGTTGGGATTGGATGGCAGCGCGGCGAAAGCTGTCGAAGCGCCTTAGTGTGACGATTCAGCCGAGGTCGATTTCGATCCCAGCCGAATTAATTCATAGCGCTCGGGCGAGACCGGCCCTATCGCGAAGGGCAGAGGACCGAGGTCGGACGAATAAAAGCCGGTGCCTAATTCGCGTTGGACGGTCGTGATGCCTAGACGCATGGGAATCTGAATCACATCGCGCGAAGAGACGAACGCTGGACGAATTTCGAACAGCCGGTCTCTCTCGGCGATGGCGAGGAAATCTCCTGCGCTCTGCGGCGGGTCATTCACCACAACAGCTCGTGCGCCGAATGACTCCATGTAGTATTGAAATCCCCAATGGCCCATGAACCAGACGGTGCCGGGCTGATTGCGGGTCTTCTGCTCAATGAGACCCGCCGCGGCTCGAGCTGAGTTTGCCAGCTGGGCATCGGCCCATGTGAGCCAGAGCGATACCGCGCCGGCTACTGCTAACGGGATCACCAGCATTGCCGGGCGCCAGCGAAACGACGAGTCTCGCAATGCATCCACGCGCCGCGCGAGCAGGATACCGGCGGCCGGAATCAGCGGCAGCACGGAGCGGGCGTTGACGGTCCAGTTCAAGAAGCCTGTGAAGAAAAATGTTCCGAAGACCCAGAGCATCAGCAATAGCGAGTCGGCGCCTTTCCGATTCCATACGTCTGTAAGCGCCAGCGCCAGCACGGAAAATCCCGCGGCAACAAAAAGCGTCAACTGGGCGCCCACCAAGAACCAGTGGCCGTAAAAATCGAAAGGCCAAAGCATCTGGCCGAGGCCGATTCGTCCCGCGCTGATGGAAAATCCGGCTACTGCACTCACAATGCATCCGGCGAGGATTTTCCTGCGGGGCCAGAGCAGTGGGGCCAGCGTGAGCGCAGGCAGCGTGCATCCGCCCACAAAACTCAGGTCGACGAGTGTCTTGGCCAGGATCGATGCGTGCGTTGCTTGTCGAACGCCTGCGGCAAGATGTGCCGCGAACGTGATCATGCGCAGTCCGTAGACCGCCTTCGTCCAGCGCTGGTATCCAGTCAGGGCCAGAATTGGCAGCAGCAGGTACCAGCCCCAGCTTCGGAAGCGGCGCCGCCGGGCAAAGGAGTACGCCCCCAGCAGCAGAACTAAAGAAGCGCCAAAATACTTCGTCAAAGCGCACAAAGTGATCAGGAGGGCTGAAGCAGCCAGATAGCGTGGCTTTTCCGGCTCTAGCCCCTCAATCCAGAAAATGATCGCCCAGAGCCAAAGCGCCAGCATCATCGTGTCGCACGTCACACTGTTGGCAGAGACGAGGAACGCTGGCGTGAGCAACGTGGCCGCGGCGGCCAGGAGCGGCGAACTTGTGAACCGTTGCGCGAGACGGTAGGTGCCCCATATTGCAGCAAGCGCTGGCAGTAGGAAGGCGAGATGCAACGCGCGCTCAGACCATCCTAAGAGACTGGCAGCCGCGGCGATGTAATAGGACGCAAACGGGGGATTCCTGGTTTCGTACGCCATCGGTATTGCGTCGAGGAACCAGTTTACTTTGAATCCGAAGGGATCAAGCGGGTGCTGGGTGATCTGGCGTGCGACATAAATAAAAAGAGTGTCATCGACGTTGAAGGCCTTGCCGGAAAACGGCAACAGGCAGGCGAGCACAGCCGCAGCGAGCAGTAGGTAATAAACGTAATGAGGCTTAGGATGAGCGCTATCGGTCGGCGATGCCATCAGGAGTGCAGCAAGATTAGATGTCCCCAAATCTCGTGTCAATCGATGGTCCGAGGCGAAAGGCTCGGCCGATTTTCAGCGACATCGAAACAGTGTCCGGTTATCATAGCCGCGTGCAACTGCAATACGACATCACGCCCGCCGAACACTTCGAAATGGTCAAGAATGTGAGGATTCGCACGGCGGGCCGACTAGTGAGAATCTGCCTTTACGGCGTTGGCGTCCTTATCGGAGTTGTATCGTACCAATATCTCGGACAACTGTTCGGCGTGTTCTTAATATCACTTTTTACCACTCTGATCATTCTGCAGATTATCATGCCTTACATCATTCATCGCAGGATTTACTCTCGCAACCCGCGTTTGTATGGAAGGCGCACGGTGATATTCGATGATGAGGGGTTGACATCGGACAGCGACGTAGCGCATGTCGAAATAAAGTGGAGTAGCTTCGAGAAGTTTAAAGAAACCAAGAACCTATTTCTGATCTATCAGACGAAGGATGTCGCCGGAATCACACCTAAGAGAGCTTTCCCAAATCCAGAAGCTGTCGAAGAATTCAGGAATCTGCTTGCTTCCAAAGTTCGGCGGGATTAAGCGCTACCGCAACGCGTCCGCCACCTTTCCGCTCGCAATCAACTCCGCGATGCGCGCGAAGTCTTTGTACATGACGCGATCTTTTTCCATCGTGGGGCAGACCGAGCGAATCGCGGCGTGTGCAGCCTGTCCGCGCTTGGAGGTTTTCAACGGCGCGAGGAAGTCGATGGCCTGCGCCACAGCCATGGCTTCGATGGCCAGCACGTTGCGCGTGTTCTCGACGATGCGCTTCAGTTTGATCGCAGCCGTCATGCCCATCGAGACGTAATCTTCTTTGTTGCCCGAGGTGGTGATTGAATCTACCGACGCGGGATGCGCCAGGACTTTGTTTTCGCTGACCAGCGCCGCCGCTGTGACCTGCGGCATCATGAAACCTGAATTCAATCCTGCGCCTTGCGCCAGGAATGGCGGCAAACCCTCGCTGAGCGCGGGATTCACCAGGCGCTCGATTCTCCGCTCGCTGATGCCGGCGAGAGAACTCAGGGCGATGCCCATAAAATCCAAAGCAAAGGCAAGCGGCTGGCCGTGAAAATTTCCGCCGGAAATTACATCGCCTTCGAAATTCTTCTTGTCGGTGATGAAAACCAGAGGATTATCCACGGCGGAATTTGCCTCGGTTTCAAAAACCTCGCGGCAATGCGCCAGCGTGTCGCGCACCGCGCCGTGAACCTGCGGGATGCAGCGCAGCGAGTAAGCATCCTGCACGCGGCCGCATGCGCGGTGCGATTCGCGAATCTCGCTGCCCTCGAGCATCTTGCGCAGATTCGAGGCAGTCTTCATCTGTCCGGCGTGGGGACGCGCTTTGTGAATGCGTTCATCGAATGCCGCGTCGGTGCCCTTCAGTGCATCGCAACAGAGTCCGCCTAAAACGTCGGCGGAATCGACGAGCGTCTCCGCGGCAAGCAGCGCCAGCGTTCCGACGGCCAGCATGCCTTGTGTTCCGTTAATGAGAGAAATGGATTCTTTCGCTTCAAGCACCAGCGGCTTGATCTGCGCGCGCCTCAGTGCGTCGGCGCTGGGAATGCACGCACCCGTCGCATCGATGCATTCGCCTTCTCCGATGAGAGCCAGCGCCAGATGCGCCAATGGAGCCAGATCGCCGCTCGCTCCCACGCTGCCTTGCGACGGCACGAAGGGCGTGACACCGCGGTTGAGCATTTCGCAGAGTGTGTCGATCACAATCGCGCGCACGCCCGAATAACCTTTCGCGAGGGAATTGGCCCGCAAGAGCATCATGGCGCGCGCTTCGGCGACGGAGAGCGCCTCGCCTACGCCGACTGCGTGCGAACGCACAAGATTGACTTGGAGTTCGCGAATCTGGTCACCGACGATTCGTACCTCACTGAGTTTCCCCACGCCGGTTGTGATCGCATAGGCCACTTTGTCGCTGGCCACGATCTCGTCGACAACGGCGCGCGCCCGATCGACAGCCTCGCGCGCGTCGGCGGACAGAAGCACTGGGCGGGGTTCGCTGGCCTCCTTAACCTCGACCTGCGCAACTTCGCGCACTGCTTCCAGCGTGAGATCGTTACCGTTAATGTGAAGGGCGTGCAAATCGGTTTCCAAGTTTCCAGTTCCTAATGACCAGGTTAGGGTTTGGCGTCCTGTTTTCCTACCGCTGCGCGAAATACCCTGAAATATTTTTCTGGCAGCTCGGCAATTTTCATCGCGGCATCAGTAACGATGTGGGTGGTCTCGCCTTCGGCCAGCAGAACGTCCCCTTCTACGCGCCGCAACTCATAACCAAAGTGGATTACCGACTCGCGCACGTTCAACAACTGTGTGCGTACGAGCACTTCGTCGTCGTATTTCACGGGGGCGCGATAGCGGCATTTGGCTTCGACTACGGCAATGAAGCAGTTGTCCCGGCTCTCCATGTCGCGATAGGAAAAGCCGAACTGCCTCAACAATTCGACACGACCCACTTCGAACCAGATGAAATGGTTGGAATGGTAAACCACGCCCATCTGATCGGTCTCCGCGTAACGCACGCGCAGGCGAGTCTCGTTGACTGCTGTCGGATGATTCGAATTCATTTACCCGTCCACACTGGCTTGCGCTTTTCGAGAAATGACGTAATGCCTTCGCGAAAGTCTGCCGTAGTGCGCACGGCGGCATTCTCGCGCACGGCAGCTTCAATCTGTTGGTCGAGTTCGGCGCGAGCGTGATCGCTCAGCAGTTTCTTGGTTGCGCGCAACGAGGCTGGACTGTTCTCCATGAGAAGAGCGGCTAATTCCCGCGCACGCTTCATCAGATTGTCCGGCGTGACGACCTCATTGACCAATCCCATGCGCGCGGCTTCCTCCGCGCCGATGATTTTGCCGGTCAACAATAAATCGCGCGCGTGCTTCTCCCCGGTCTGGCGCAGCAGAAATGTGGAAACGATGGCGGGCACAAAGCCGATGCGAACTTCGGTGTAGCCAAATTTTGCCTCAGGCACGGCGAGGGTGAAGTCGCAAAGCAGAGCGAGTCCGGTGCCGCCGGCGATGGCTGGGCCGTTCACTGCGGCAATTGTGACTTTCGGAAATTCATACAGCGAGCGAAACAGGCGGACCATGGTTTGCGAATCTTCGAGGTTCTGCTCGGGAGTGCGGCCGATCAGCGTTTTCAAATTATCGAGGTCCATGCCGGAGGAAAAGGCTTTGCCCGCGCCCGTCACGATGAGCACAATCGCGTCGGATGTTTCCACCTCCTTCAGCGCGCGCAGCAGATCGTCGATCAGTTCGAAGCTGATGGCATTGCGCTTATCGGGACGGTTCAGCGTGATCGTGGCAACGCCGGATTCGTAGGCAAGTTGAATTGTCTTATAGCTCATATTCTATGAATAGGTCTCGTCGTCGATCGAGTTCATATACCTCGCTGCCATCTCCGTCGTCGCGCGAAGAAGCGTGTCCAGCGGCTTTAACGGCGGCAGTTCAGCGCCGCGCTGCTTCAGTGTTTCGATTACCTTTTCAGTCGCGATATTTCCAACCAACGCGTCCTGCGCGAAGGGACATCCGCCCAGTCCGCCGAGCGCTGAATCGAATCTTCGGCAGCCCGCGTCGTAAGCCGCGAGAATTTTCGCCGCGGCTTGCTCCGGGCGGCTGTGCAGGTGTACCCCAATCTCCAGGTAATCGTACTTCGCCATCACCGCACCGACCAACTCACTGACCTGCTCGGGCGTGGCAATGCCTACGGTATCGGCCAACGAAATCATGCGCAGGTTGTCGACTTCGAGCAGCGAGATGGCTTCGATCACTTCGTCGACATTCCACAGATCGCCGTACGGGTTGCCGAACGCCATCGAAATGTACACGACCACATCGAGTCCGGCAGTGTCGGCTTTATTCTGGATTTTCTCCAGTTCCTCGAGCGCGGTTTCGGCGGACTGATTCTGATTCTTGCGCAAGAAAGTTTCGGAGATCGAATAGGGAAATCCCAAGGTGTGGACCGCATGAGTCTCGGCGGCCCGCTGCGCGCCTTTCTCGTTGACCACGATGCCGATGATCTCGACGTCATCAGGAGGATCGAGTTCCTTCAACACTTCTTCGGAATCCGCCATCTGTGGCACGGCTTTCGGCGACACGAAAGAGACAGCATCGATGTGCTTGAAACCCGCGCTGATCAAAGCCTGCAGGTAAGCGCGCTTGATGTCAGGCGGAATGTGGCCCTTCAGCCCCTGCCAGGCATCGCGCGGACATTCGATTAGCTTCACGAGTTCGGACATATTGAATCAGAACATTGAACCATTGAGCGATTGAGTCATCGAGCGATTGATAAGAACGCGGAGCGATAGGCAATGACTCGATCACTCAATGACTCAATGTTTTATGTTTGCAGCACTCCCACTTTAAACTCAGGCACGTCGGGATTCAGCGCCGACGCTTCAAGAGCTTGCGTAATGGCGTCGCGCGTTTCAACCGGATCTATGATCTTGTCGATCCACAGCCGGGCTGCGCCGTAGCGCGGGTCGGTCTGTTCGTCATAGGTGCGCTTGGTCGATTCGTATAGCTCTTTCTTGTCTTCGTCGCTGAGCTTCGTCCCGCCACGTTCCAGTTGCTTCACTTTGACCTCGACCAAAGTTCCTGCAGCCGCGTCTCCACCCATCACTGCGTAGCGCGCCGTCGGCCAGGCAAAAACGAATCGCGGATCGAATGCCTTGCCGCACATCGCATAGTGTCCCGCGCCGAATGATCCTCCCACGATCACGGTGATTTTCGGCACCACTGAATTCGATACCGCGTTTACCATCTTCGCGCCCGCTTTGATAATGCCGCTCCACTCCGCGTCGCGGCCCACCATGAAGCCGTTCACGTCGTGTAAGAAAATCAGCGGGATCAGATTCTGATTGCAATCCATGATGAAACGCGCCGCCTTCTCGGCGGATTCGGTGTAGATGACGCCACCAAACTCCATGCGCTTGTGGCCTTCATGGTCAGTTTGCTGAACGTGTAGTTTCTGGTTGGCGACAATTCCCACAGCGAAGCCGCCGATGCGTCCGTAGCCGCAGATTACAGTCTTGCCATATTCCGGCTTGTATTCGTCGAAGCGGCTGCCATCGAGAATGCGCGCCAGAATCTCTTTCATATCGTACGGACGCGCCGGAGAAGAATCGTAAATGCCGTAAATCTCTTCCGCGGCTAGCGCCGGCTCGACTGGTTTTTTGCGGTCCCACGGCGATTGCCGCCGGTATCCCCACTTCTCCACAATCGATCGAATGCGCGCCAGGCACGCCGGATCGTCCGGCTCGCGGAAGTCTACGGTGCCGCTGATCGCCGCATGCATGGCCGCTCCACCCAATTCCTCGGCCGAAACTTTCTGCCCTATTGCCGCCTGCACGAGCGCAGGCCCGGCCAGAAACAGTCCACTGCCGTCGGTCATCAGAACGTGATCGCACATGACCGGCAGATATCCGCCTCCGGCCACGCACATGCCCATGATGGCCGCAATCTGAGGAATACCGAGTGCTGACATGACTGCGTTATTGCGGAAGACGCGCCCGAAATCGTCGGTGTCGGGAAAGACATCTTCCTGCAACGGAAGAAACACTCCTGCAGAATCGACGAGATAGATGGTCGGAATACGATTCTCGATGGCAATGTTCTGCGCACGAATCACCTTCTTCGAGGTCATCGGAAAAAATGCTCCGGCCTTCACGGTCGCGTCGTTCGCGATGATCATCACCATGCGCGTCTGCACTCGTCCCAGGCCGGTAATCACGCCCGCAGCCGGAGCGCCACCCCACTCTTCATACATCCCATGAGCAGCGTAAGCGCCCAGTTCGAAAAAACTGCCAGGATCGACCAGCAACTCAATGCGTTCGCGCGCCGTGAGGCGTCCCTTATTGTGCTGGTTCTCGATAGCTTTGGCGCCGCCGCCTTCGCAAATCTTTTCGCCTTCATTGCGCACCTGCGACATGAGGTCGGCCAGAAAACGCATGTTGGCCTCGTACCGAGCCGAGGTAGGGTCGACCTTCGTACTCAGAACGTTTGCCGCCTGAGTCGACGGAATGGCGGGAGCTTCGCTGCGATCAGCCATGAGTATGAATTATGAACAATAATGAAGAGCGGACTGTTTACGGTATACCACTCTTGCAGGGACGCGCAACGCGAAGCCATCTTTAGATGGTGGAGGAGTTTGGCTTACGCTTTGAGCCGCTCAAGCGGAAGATCCATCACTCCACCTGAAAAACGCCTCCGCTTTGGATAAAAAAATGGGTTACTGCAAATGCATGCGGTGCAGCATTTCCTGAAAACGCGGCTCGGGACGGACGTTCATCCACGCGGGATCGACCTTCAGATAGATTAGAGAGTTTCCATTCCACTTGTAGCAATCCTCAAGTGCGTCCAAAGCGGCGGCTTTCCTGTCCAGCACCACATCCGCATACGCGGAAGAGCATGAGCCCCGGCTGGCTTCCCATCCCAGCGAGAGTTTACCCGCTCCTGGCTTGGCCATCTCTTCCATCGTTCCCCGAAACCCGCCCTGAGCATAAACCTTCTCGAAAGCGTCAGCCCGGCTCGTAAGCCCGGCGAGCCGGCTATTCTCGACGGTCTCCTTCATCCAAAGATCGTATTGGCCCATCTGCCGATAGTATTGCGACAGGTAATAGTGAACCGGCACGAAGTTGGGGTTAGCGGCCAGAACCTTCTGGTAAGCCTGCAGTGCCATATCGTAACGGCCAGCCAGATAGTATGCGAAGCCAGTGTCGGCATTGACGATCAACGAGAGCGGATCCAACTCCTGCGCCCGCCGCAATTCCGCGATCGCTTCGTCGTGCCGACCTTCCGGCCCCAGCAACAGATTTCCATACCAATGGTGCGCTTGCGCGAAATTAGGATTCAGTTGCAGCGCCCGCTGAAATTCCCGCTCAGCTCCTTGCCAATCCCAATCATTCAAAATCTTAACCGCGGCCAGCGAGGTGTGCGCTTCGGCCAGCGTGTCGTCGAGTTGCAGAGCCTTCTCTGCGGCCGCCTTGGCCTTGTCCGTTCCTTCAGCGCCTTCCCCATAAAGCCCCAGCAGCGTGTAGGAGTCAGCCAGGCCGGAATAGGCCAGCGCGAAGTTGGAGTCTTTTTCGATGGCCTGATTGAAATACTCGACCGCCTTCTTGAACCCTTCCATATTTCTCTGGTTCCAGGCGTAACGGCCGCGCAAGTAGAGATCGAAGGCCTCCGGATCCACGGCGCGCGCGCGGCGCAAGCGTCCACTCTCCTCGGCAGTCAGGTTGAGCTTTACCTGGCTGGTAATCGCCTCGGCCACACGCGCCTGCAGCGACAGCACATCCTTCAAATCGCCGTCATAGCTTTCTGCCCAGATGTGCCGATCGGTCGATGTCCGAATCAACTGCGCCGTGATCCTCACCCGGTCGCCCGAGCGCAGCACCGACCCTTCCACGACCGCATCCACTCCCAGTTCCCGCCCAATCTGCGGAAGTAGAGTGCGCGTCCCCTTGTATTGCATGATCGAAGTCTTGGAAACGACCTTGAGTTCGCGAATCTGCGCCAGATTGGTGATGAGTTCGTCGGTCATGCCGTCGACGAAATATTCCTGGTTGGCGTCGTTCGAGAGATTCTCCAACGGCAGCACAGCAACCGAGCGAATTGGACCAAGCTCAGCCTCGCCAAACAGCCTCCGCTTCCAGCCCGCCCCCAGCAGCATAGCCACCACGCCTACGATCGCCAAGCCGCCAATCAGCCCCTGCATCCACCCGCGCCTGGCGCCATCGACTGCGGCGGGCACCTCCTTCAAGGCAACGGTCGCCGGCGCCGCTGCCGGGCCGCTCTCAATGCTCGGCAGGGAAGTCGAGGCGGCAGCCGCCAAGCCTGGGCTGGCAGCTCCATTTCGACCCACAACCTCGTCGTCCTCCGGCTCGAACTCCCGCACCTGCGCCACGAACCGGTAGCCCCGCTTGGGGACGGTTTCAATGTAGCGCGTCCCATCTTCGCCATCCCGCAAAGCCTTGCGCAGCAGGTAGACCACCTGCGTAAGGTTGTTCTCCTCAACCACAGTTTCGCCCCACACGGTTCGCATCAGGGCGTCTTTTTCCAGCAGTCGGCCGTTATGCTCCACCAGCACCAGCAGGGTGTCAAAGGCCCGGGGAGGTAATTCCATCCGCGCCACCCCATGCCTAAGCAGGCGCTCGCCGGGGTCCAACACGAAGGGCCCGAACTCGTATAAGTGATTGACTGCCTTATGCATTACTGCCTTGAGAAAATATTTACAAAAAAATGATGCTCTGTTAACGACTTCTAACCGCCGCCTGCGGCAGACTCCCATCCGCACCACATCAGTGGACGCCTGTGAGTCCGTTCGCTCAGAAGTTTATCCGAGTCTGGCGAGTTCTCGGTAGGGCACGAACGTGGTGGTGGGGGCCACCTTTCTCCCAGGCGTCTTTCATGTTACAAGTGCCTCGCAAGCACCGCAATTCTTAGCTTCCCGCTCATTTTACGGCCGAAAACCTCCGGCTGGAGCGGATCAGCACGGTCACGGGGGGAGGATTAGCAGCCTTCCAGCTTCAACTTTAGTCGGCTACGGGGGAGAGGGCAAAACTGCTCTGCAGCCGCTGAGAACCGAGCCGGACGACTCCGAATCCCTTCCCCAGTGCCGCTGCCTGTGCCGGCGGAGAACATTCCACGCTCATTCCTCAAACAAATCTTGTCATTCCGAACCGGGCTGAGAGCCCTGTGAGGAACCTGCTGTTTTCTACGGAAGAGCTGAATACACGCACCAAGGCCCCCGTAAACCGAGGATTGTCTCGGTCTGGAACCGTGCGCCCGATCGATGGCCGGCCTAAGCCAAAAAGGCCCGTCCAAGCGCAAGCTTGGACGGGAGCAGCCTCAAGAACGGTGGCTCGGGCTAGATGGGAAGCGCCGCTCGAATTCCAAATCACGGAACCGAAATGCGTGAGCCCGTGACAGTTCCATCTACCTCCGTAATGAAGTTGCCGGATGTGTCATAGAAATCCAGCGCAAACGTACCGGTGTGAGTGTCGCCACCCTTGCCTACAGTAACTGTTTCACTGAGGTCGATCGTTCCCAGCCAGTCTCCAGTGGTGTCGTAGTTCCACACGCGGTGCGCGAGCGTGTAGGTGTTGGTCCCAGGCGTACGCGTCCACACTCCCAGACAGACATTGCCGCTTCTCGGATCGACATTCGGGTTGTGAACCTCGGTCCCACCGGCGTTCCAAAGCTGGTACGCATCCTGGATGACGGTACCTTCTGAGGTGAACTGGACATACCACAGGCCGACAATGGACGTGCTGCCAGAGGGTTTGGAAGAATGATGGCCCGGTTGCATCACATGGGATTGACCCGGGATGGGGGTTGCCATCGCGGATAGCAAATCGCCGCAGGACGCAAATGCGCTGGCGCTGAGTCCGATGACCAGGACCGAAAAGGTTGCAAACTTGGCGAAGTTCAGATTCTTGAATTTCATACAGCCTCCTTGAGGGAGGCATCCTGACCGGAAAGGTGATTTTGCACAATGCAGGGTGGGTAAAGATTGGGTGAAGCAGGGGTGAATTCGTAAGTCGTTGCAGAACGGTCAGTTGTCGATGCAAATTCTCGGCATCAATGCTATAGTTTGGCGGATCGCTTGGGATGTGTGTGCCTTCCTGTGTCTACAAGTTCGGCGACTTTGAGCTTGATCCGTCTCGTTTTGAGTTAAGAAGAAACGGGCGGGTCCAAAGGCTGGAACGAATTCCTCTGGAGTTACTGATCCTGCTGGCCGAAAAGCAGGGCGATGTCGCCACCCGGCAAGAGATAATCGAGCGCCTTTGGGGCAAAGACGTCTTCGTCGATACAGAGCACGGAATTAATACCGCCGTGCGCAAGATTCGGCAGGCGTTGCGCGATGATCCCGAGCAGCCCCGCTTTGTCCAGACCGTTACCGGCAAGGGCTATCGCTTCATCGGGGAAAAGGTAGCAGGTCGACAAATCGCGGAGACGGCTAGCGCCGAGCCTGGCTCCGAACCAAAGGCGGCCAGCGTCGCCGGGCCGGAAATCTCCGGGGTGGTCTCAAATCAGACTCCGCACCCATCGCTAGTTGTTCCGGGATCGCGCCGGTGGATGTTGATGATCGCAACTCTGGTCCTGGTGCTTTGCGGTGCCGGACTGTTCGCCGTGAATGCCGGCGGAGTTCGCGACCGCGTCTTTGCCTCCAACCCTGCCTCGCAAATCCACTCCATCGCCGTGATTCCGCTCGCCAATCTCTCCGGGGATTCTTCGCAGGAATATTTCGCCGACGGCATGACCGACGAGCTGATCACAGCGCTCGCCAAAAATCGCTCGCTGCGCGTCGTCTCCCGCACCTCGGCCATGCAATACAAAGGAGTGCAGCGCCCGGTTCGCGACATCGCGCGCGAGCTCGGCGTTGATGGCATCATCGAGGGTTCGATATCCCGTTCGGCCGACCGGGTCCACATGACCGTGCAGTTGATCTTCGCTCCAACAGATACCCATGTGTGGGCCGAGAGTTACGACCGTGACTTCAACCAAGCGTTCTCGCTGCCCGAGGAACTCTCGCAAACCGTCGCCAAAGAAGTGAAGATCGCCACATCCCCGGCTCCGCCGCAACGCTATATCGATCCCGAAGCCCATGACGCCTATCTGCGCGGGCTCTATCTCTGGTTCCAATACGACGCTGTTCATAGCCTGGAATATTTCGAGAAGGCCATCCAGATCCAGCCCGATTACGCTGCTGCGTGGGCCGGTATGGCGGATGCTTACTTTATTCGTCCCATTGACAATGAATGTCCCGCCAGCGAAGTAGCAACAAAAGGCGAAGCTGCCGCCCGCAAGGCCGTCGAACTCGATGACTCGCTGTCCGAGGCCCACCAAGCTCTCGCCGCGTGGTATTTCTTCTTTGCCTGGGACCTTCCACGCGCCGAAGCGGAATCGAAGCGTGCCATCGAACTTAATACTGTCTTTGCCGATGCCCACCATCTCCGCTCCTATATTCTTCTGGCAATGAACCGCCGCGACGAAGCGTTGCAGGAACAGAAACGGTCCACCGAACTCGACCCCTACCTTCGCAACTGGGGATTGGGGTTCGCCTACCTTCAGCTACGGCAATTCGACAACGCCATCGACGACCTCCAGCTCCGCGCCCAGGTTTTGCCCGGGGACTCCATGACGCACCAGATGCTTTCCACTGCTTACTCGCTGAAGGGAATGGCGCCACAATCGCAACTGGAATTGGAAAAAGCGCTTCAGATCGAGGGCTCGCCCGACGAGGTGCGGCAAATCCACCGCGCCTTCCAGCGTGGCGGCGCAAAAGCGGTCGCGCAGTGGGAATTGGACAAGGTGAAAGCTCGTGCCCGCAAAGGTTACGTTGCGCCCATCGAATACGCGTGGGCCTACGCCCGCCTCGGCGACGAGGATGAAACCATAAATTATCTCCAGGAATCGTACCGCGTCCGCGCGCCCTGGCTCATCATGCTGCAAACCGACCCTATGTATGACTTCCTTCACACCGACCCGCGCTATCGCGCGCTCGTCCAGAAGATTGGCCTGCCGCCCGCTTGGTAGAGCAGAAAGCTCCTACCCCGGAATGTCACTCCGAATCAGCGGAAAGTCATGGGGTGTCATGCGAATCGAGCTGAAAGCCACAAAACCGCAAAAGATCCTGAGCCTGACATCCCCTGTGGTCCATTCCAAAACGCGTACCTTATAAAGTACGTCACAACCCTGTCAAGTCTACTTTAGTAGGCATTGGATACCCTCGAAAGTAGACATTTCTTCCACAGCCTAACCCCATGATTCCATTGGCCAGGCCAAAAGCCGCCACGAAGAATCAACAACTTACGCCAAGAGTTTTTGCCATTTTTAAATGTTCCAACTGGAACATTCAAGCGCTTTGCACGACCCGAAGCCGGAAGCCCGAAGCCGGAAGCCGGAAGCCTAAGACCTAATCCACTCGGCGAGCCGGCAGCCATCTTCCTCGAGCAGAAAACTTCCCACGCCAAAACATTCTCCGAAGATGCGATGCGATTCTTCATCGCGTGCGGCGCGCGAAATCCATTGCTTGCCTACTTCATACTGCGATGCAGTGAACCACTTCTGTGGCAACACTTCCGCGAGCCCTGCCTGCAGGTAGAGAACGAACAGCGCGAATGCTGGCTCATCGTTCGACATCGCCTTGTAACTCGTAGGCACGATCAGTTCATCGAGCCCCGCGAGTTCCGGCGGCACCTCGATTTTGTGCATGCCTGGGCTCAGCGTGAGCGGCACCTCAAACTCCGCCACCGGCGCGGCTTTCGAGTAGATGCGATCGGAAGACTGCTTGAACCATCCAGCAATCTCCGCCAGGTCAAACGCCTCAAGCTGATCGGGATCGAAACAGGCCAACCGAATGTTCCGTCCCTCCGGACACCAGATGCCAAGATAATGCGGCAGCACAAGAAACGGCCGGCAGTACGTGTTGAGCGCGAGGCGCGGCCGGTCAGGCTCCTGTTGAAGCGCCAGCGTGATCAGATACGCCAAGGGACCTTGATCGCCATGATGAGTCCAAACGAAACGCTGCCCAGACAACGACTGGAATGACGGGAAGGTTTTCCAATACCAGGGCGCGGGACCGACGGTGCGCTCAAGTTGTTGACGAATGCTTGTGAGATTCGGAGTGGGCATTTAAGAATTGAGTGATCGCGCGATTGGGTGATTGAGCAATCGAAAATCTCAGAACGATAAATCACACAATGGCTCGATCGCCCAATCGCTCAATCAACTCGCCACGCCTGCACCTTTCGCGTTGGCGCGGATGAATTTTACGATGTCATCCATGGCAGTACCCGGCTGGAAGATCGCGGCCACGCCGAGCTTCTTCAGTGCATCGATATCCTGATTCGGAATGATGCCGCCCACGAGGACCAGAACGTCATCCATCTTGTTCTGCTTGAGCAGGTCCATCACGCGTGGCACGATGGCGTTGTGCGCGCCGGAAAGAATCGAGAGGCCAATCACCTGAACGTCTTCCTGCAGCGCCGCGCTGACAATCATCTCGGGAGTCTGCCGCAGGCCTGTGTAAATTACTTCCATGCCGGCATCGCGCAAGGCGCGAGCAATTACCTTGGCGCCGCGATCGTGCCCATCGAGCCCCGGCTTCGCCACCAGCACGCGAAATTTGATATCAGCCATTGCATTCATTTAACCACAGAACGGGAGCAAGGTTTCAAAGTTTCAGGGTTTCAAGGTTGTAAGGTTCGCGCGCGGCTGTCGCCATTGTGATGCTTTCAAACCTTGCAACTTTGAAACCTTGTAACCTTGAAACTTGAGTTTAGGGAGTCTTGGAATCCAGGCTGCGCCACAAATACCAGCAGGCCACGCTGCGATAAGGTTCCCAGCTCTTTGCGATTTTTTCCATCTGCTCGGGACTGGGCAGCTTGATCTTCTGTTTGGATTTTTTCTTCGCAGCTGCGGATTGTTTTGCCAACTTCTTACGTTGAGCTTCCAGATAGTGCCTGTACATGGCCATGCGTACGCCGAAGTCGCCCGTTGGGAGCACGTTCTCGCGCTTCAGCGTGAACATCAGAAACATCTGCGCAGTCCATATGCCGATGCCTTTCACCTGGGTGAGATGCTCGACCACTTCCAAATCAGGCAAGCCGGCGAGGCGCGTGAAATCGAGCAGCCCGCTCGATGTCTTTGCCGCCAGGTCTTTCAGGTATGCCGCTTTTTGTTTCGACAACCCCGCGGCACGCATCTGTTCATCGCTGAGCTTAAGAATTCCTTCCGGAGTCACGGGATCGCCTGCCAGCGCGGCAAAGCGCGCGAAGATTGTTTCCGCGGCCTTGCCGTTGAGTTGCTGGTACACGATGGACTCAGCGAGGCTGTGAAACTCGGGCGGTGAAAACTGCATGCGGCACGGCCCAATGCGCTCGATGATGGCGCGCATGACGGGGTCGGATTTCTTGAGGTGAGTGACCGCTCTTCGCATGGGTATATATCTTTATCACAGAATTAGTTGTTGGGCGAACAAAAAACGAAGTCCGGCAAGAATTAAAAGTGAGCCCATCGGTCATCTAACGCTTGTTGCGGCCATCATGTACGACTGACAAAGCAGCACCAGTTGCTCTCTCAACTTACGGACCGCGCCCGGTGACGGCCCAGCCTCCAGCAGGGAACGCATTGCTCCAGCCATCGCTGCAAGCATGGTGTCGATCGCGAATTTGTCGGGAGGCAACTTGGCATCGGGCGCTGTCTGGAGCATGGCCTCGACAGCTTTGCGCAAGCGCTCACCGATCCGTTTGATCAGCGCGGGCCCACCTACGTTCGCCGAGACTCGGTAGAGCGCTCCGGAGATGTCGGCACGCTCCATCTTCGCGTCGACGAACGCCTCCACCATCTCTCGAATCATTTCTGCTAGCGGCTTATGGCGCGCGTTCTCGCACGCGACCTCGACCGTTTCTGCCACATGATTCATGTGATTTTCTAAAACCGCAAAGAGCAATGCTTGCTTGTTGGGATAATACTGATACAGCGTGCCCACCGAAACGCCGGCACGTGCGGCGACCCGCGTTGTCGTGAATCGCTCTGCCCCGTGAGTCAGTAAAACCTGAATAGTGGCTTCAGAAATCGCCTCAACCGTGACCGCCGACCTGGCCTGAATGGGCGTCTTTCTTGCTTCAAATGCAATGAGAGCGCTAGCCGGCATATGCGAAGTCCAAACCTGAAGAATCCTTCATCCAATGATTGTAACAAGGAGAAACGAAATGATTGAACAGATTAGTGCTGCCGGCAGCTTCACGCTGCTCAACACATCGACAAGCTTGAACCGCATGGGTTACGGCGCTATGCAGCTTGCCGGACCCGGCGTCTTTGGGCCGCCCAGAGATGTCACGGCCGCCGTTGCCGTTCTGCGCGAGGCCGTCGACTCTGGCGTGAACCACATCGACACCAGCGATTACTACGGCCCGCATGTGACCAATCAGATTATCAAGGAAGCGCTTCATCCTTACCGCGACGGCCTTGTGATCGTCACCAAGGTTGGCGCTCGCCGTGGCGCGGATAAGTCATGGATTCATGCTCTCTCGCGCCAGGAGCTTATCGACGCGGTTCACGACAACCTCAAGAATCTTGGCCTTGAGGCGCTCGATGTCGTCAACCTGCGAGTGGGCGGAATTATGGAACCGACGGAGACGTCGATCGAGGAACCGCTCACCGCCCTTGCCGAACTCGAGCGCCAGGGGCTGATTCGTCATATCGGATTGAGCAACGTAACTTCCAAGCAGTTGCTGGAGGCACAAAAGATTACCGAGATCGTGTGCGTGCAGAATTTCTACAACGTGGCCCACAGGAACGATGACGCGTTCATTTGCGATCTTGTCAGGCAAGGCATAGCTTACGTTCCATTTTTTCCGCTGGGAGGCTTCACTCCGTTACAGTCGACGGCACTCGATTCGTCCGCGGCAACGTTGAAAGCGACGCCCATGCAGGTTGCGCTAGCGTGGCTTCTGCAGCGCTCTCCCAATATTTTGTTGATCCCAGGGACATCTTCGGTCGGGCATCTTCGCGAAAATCTTGCCGCTGCGAAGCTTCAGATTCCGGCCAACGTGCTTGCGGATCTCGATGCAATCGGTCAGCAACAGCATTCATAGCCGGCAAGGGCTGTCGTTCATATCGACAATCAGGAGAAAAAATTATGAAGGTATTTCTTCAGCATCGGAGCGCGTCGAGCCGAGCACCTGGTGGCCTACGCCGATAAGTTTCTGAACGGCGGCAGAACCGATAAAACCTGTAGCACTCGTAGACAAGATGGACGCGGCTGGCTTAGCGGACTGCCGCTAAGCCGACTCCCGCCAGTGCTCCACCGAGTACGACCCACGCGGGGTTAATCTTCCACTTCCAGAGCACGGCGAACGCTGCAACAGCGATGACCCCCATGGGCCATCCGCGCAGGGCGTCGCCCGCCAGCTTTATCGAAACCCCTGCCATGAGCGATACCGCGCACACATTCACGGAGTCGAGAAATGCGGCCATCCACGCCGATCGGCGAAGCTTGGGGAGGATCGGTCCGAGCGCTGCTACATAAATAAACGACGGCAGAAAAATCGCGATGGTCGCGACCGCGGCGCCCCAGGCGCCGCCGAGAAGATATCCGATGAAGGTTGCGGTGGAGAGCAATGGCCCCGGGGTGAACTGGCCAATGGCGATCGCGTCCAGCAATTGTTGCTGAGTGAGCCAGTGATGGTCGCGGACTAATCCCTGTTCGATGAAGGCGAAGAGCACGTAGCCGCCTCCGTAAAGCACCGCACCTACCTTGAGGAAGAACCAGCCGATACGGGCCAGCGGAACGCGCTTTATTGCGGGCATGGCGGCGACTGCCGCGCTCGCACCCGCAAGGAGATTCGGTAGCAGAAAGGGCTTTCTTAAGACGAGCATCCCGGCATGGGTCTTGGTTGCATTGGAAGAAGTTTCGTCCCGTGGTTTGGACGCCTGCTTTGCAATCATTCCGAGCAGACCGCCTCCGAAGAGGATCAGCAGCGGACTCAGCTTCGCTAGAAACGCAGCTAGCGCCAAGGCCCCCAGCAGAGCTAACCAGACATCATGAACCGCAACTTTTCCGAGTCGCCAGACGGCGATCACAATCACGGCGATGACGGCGGGCTTCACTCCGGCCAGCAGCGATTGGGCCAGCAGTAACGTACCGAAACGAACGTAGGCCCACGCCACTGCCGAGGTGATCAGCGCCGCCGGGACAATAAAGCTCGCGCCCGCAACCACCAGGCCCGCCCAACCGGCATGAGCGAAACCGACGGTGATCGCCATCTCAGTGGAGTTCGGTCCGGGGATGAGGTTGGTCAACCCCAGCATGTCGAGGAACTGCTGGCGTGTCAGCCACTGCCGCCTGCGTACGACTTCATCCTGCATCAATGCGATAGCAGCAGCCGGACCGCCAAAGCTGATGGCTCCCAATTTGAGGAATAGCGTGGCCAAGTCGCGCAGGCGGTCGCGGAGCGGGCTTTGAACGCCGGCGGACAAAGTGATTGGTTTCGGGCTGGGCACGCAACGATTGTAGCGAAAGCAGCGATGGCGCGGGGTATCGCACTGGCTGGCGAGTGCGCGGTTGCCCGGCGCAACTATCTCCGGCGGAGAAGCTTCGGAGAAATCTGGGCTTTGGCGTTTGCTTCGGGAAGTTGGAACCCAATCCGCGGGCCGGGTTTCCTCTTCGGTGTCATCATACCTTTGATGGTTGTGAATAGACCTACAATCGAGGAATCGTGGCTGTTTAAACGATTTTCCAGTTCGTCGATTTTTCCGGCGAGACGGCGGTTTGTGGCGAGCATTTCGCGCAAGCGAACAAAAGCGCGCACCACGAAGACGCTCATCTGGACGGCGCGCTCGGAATTGAGCACCGTTGCCGCCATGATCGCGCCATGTTCGGTGAATGCATTCGGCATGTAGCGTCGGCCCCCATGTTTGTGACTTGAGATCACAAATTGTGATCTCAAGATTTCGTGTTCCTTGGTCGTAAGGTGAAAGAGGAAGTCTGATGGGAATCTTTCTCGATTGCGCTTTATCTGTTGGTTGAGAACCCTCACCGGCACGCCATAGAGTTCGGCAAGATCGGCGTCGAGAATCACGCGCTGATGGCGAAGAAATAAGATGCGCGATTCTACCGCGATGGGAGAAGTCGCATTGCGTTTCGGCATCCGCAAGAGCGTTGCATTCTTAGGTGTTTTCATTTGAGATCACAATTTGTGACCTCAATCATAGTCCGTAGAAGGTGGGATTCTCTGAGGAAGAAGCAAGGAAATCGCGCACGCTTCCCGATTTGGTCTGGCCAGCATCGTCAAGGTGCTAGCTTACGTGATGCTTACTTCGGTATACGTTCCATACACTTCGCGCAGCGCCTCGCAAATCTCGCCCACCGTGGCGTAGGCGCGGACCGCGTCGACGATGTAGGGCATCGTGTTCGCTGGAGAAATGTTTCCATTCGTGCCTGCCTTTGGTTCTTGGGCCGCGGCCTTCTTCAGGGCATCGAGTGTGCGCCGTACTTCGTCATTCGAACGGCGCGCTCGCAATGTTTTCAGTTTGGCAGATTGCTGTCGCGCGACGCTTTCGTCAATGTAAAGGATGTGAGGTGATTCTTCCTCGATGACGAACTCGTTCACGCCGACGACGACCTTCTCTTTCGCTTCCGCGGCGCGTTGGTATTGGTAGGACGCTTCCGCAATTTCTTTCTGCGGATACCCGCGCTCGATACCCTTTACCATGCCTCCCATGGCATCAAGCTTGCTGAAGTAATCGAGTGCGCCTTTTTCCATTTGAAGAGTTAAGGCTTCCAGGAAATAGGATCCGCCCAGCGGATCGACTGTTTGCGTTACTCCGGATTCATACGCGATGATCTGCTGCGTGCGCAGCGCAATGCGGGCGGCTTCTTCCGTGGGCAGAGCCAGAGCTTCGTCGTAGGAATCGCAGTGCAGAGACTGCGTGCCGCCGAGAACGGCGGCCAGAGCTTGAAGGGCGACGCGCGCGATATTGTTCATGGGCTGTTGCGCGGGCAGCGAAACTCCGGCGGTCTGTGTGTGAAAACGCATCAGCCATGTGCGCTGATTTTTTGCGCCAAAGCGCTCTTGCATGACCTGGCCCCAAATCTTGCGGGCGGCGCGGTATTTGGCGATCTCTTCGAAGAAGTCGTTGTGGGCGTTGAAGAAGAAGCTAAGACGTGGGCCGAAATCATCGACGTCGAGTCCGCGGCGGCGCGCCCACTCGACGTATTCGATACCGTCGTACAAAGTGAACGCGAGTTCCTGGAGAGCTGTGGAACCTGCTTCGCGAATGTGGTATCCGCTGATGGAAATGGTATTGAAGCGCGGCGTGAATTTTGATCCGAACTCGAATGTGTCGATGACCAGTCGCATCGACGGCGCTGGCGGATAGATGTATTCCTTCTGCGCGATGTATTCCTTGAGAATGTCGTTTTGGATCGTGCCGGAAATCTTCTTCCAGTTCGCGCCCTGCTTCTCAGCGACTACCAGATACATCGCCCAAAGCACTGACGCAGGCGAGTTGATGGTCATCGACACTGTGGTCTTTTCGAGGTCGATGCCGCCGAAGAGAATCTCCATGTCTTCGAGAGAATCGATGGCCACGCCGCACTTTCCAACTTCGCCTTCGCTGGCTGGGTGATCGGAGTCGTAACCCATCAGCGTGGGCAAGTCGAATGCGACAGAGAGGCCGCCGCCGCCGTGCTCGAGCAAATACTTGTATCGCTGGTTGGTCTCCTCGGGCGAAGCGAAACCGGAGAACTGCCGCATGGTGTAGAGCTTGCCGCGATATCCGGTGGCATGAATGCCACGGGTGAATGGAGGCGCGCCAGGGTAGCCGAGATACTTTTCTTCAGTCCAGTCTTCGGGAAGATCGGCCTCTGTGTAGAGGCGGCGAATGGGCACTCCGGAAATCGTGGTGAAGCGGGCGTCGCCGTGCTCGTCGACATTCACGCCGGTGGGCGCGCCGATCGGCCGCTCGGGAGATTTTTCAAGCGTGGGCGCAAGCGTCGTTTCAGCCCATTTCTTCTCGGCAGCGGGGGGATGGCGATTTTCAAAAACATCGGCGATTGGGTTTTCAGCAACTTGCGGTTTGGACGGCTTCTTTTCCGGCATAGGACCCCAGTGATCTCTTGTGATGATAGGGAACGGCGCGCTGGCGGGCAAGTTAAGAGCATTCAGTTAGAACGACCGGTCGGTCTGGGGTCTCACGGAAACTTTGACGCTCGCCAATTCAGACGAAGCCATCCCAGCCGCGAGCTACAGCCTTTAACCGCGAAGTTCGCGAAGAGCTGCCGCGAAGAGCGCAAAGAAAAAGCGCTTTACTGGTTGTCTTTGCGCGAAAGTTCCCAAGCTTTGGAATATTTCCACGACACATAGCCGGCATGGTAGAGGTGCAGCAGCAGGCCTTCGCGGCCGTCTAGAAATCCGAGGCGGATGAAGTAGTTGTAGACGAATGTTGCCATCGGACGCAGAACGATGTTGGTGAAACTGAAGCTACGGTGACCTTTAGCGACCGCGAGTTGGGCGCCGAGTGACGAATAGCGATTCATGTGGCCGAGGTAGAGCGTGAGGTTGGGATAGGTGTAGTGCACCATCGCATTCTTGAACTGGCGCGTCTGCTGGGGCACGTCTGGTTTCAGTTCGCAGCGGTCATGAGGATCGTGGCCGGTGACAAATCCTTGGCCGCGGCGAAACAGGCGCAGCTTGGGATCGGGATAAAAGCCGCCGTGGCGAATCCAGCGGCCCAGAAAAAGATTCTTGCGCGGCAGAAGATAGCCGCTCACTGCATTTGGGTCGGCGATCGCGGCGCGGATTTCTTCAGCCAGTCCGGGGCTGATCTCTTCGTCGGCATCGAGCAGCAGCACCCAGTCTTTCGTACAAAGCTCGATGGCGTACTGCTTCTGGGCAACGTAACCGCGCCAGGGTTCGACGACCACTCGCGCTCCGTGTTCGCGTGCGATCTCGCAGGTGCGGTCCTTCGAGCCGGAGTCGACGAGCACGATCTCATCCGCCCAGGCGACGCTGGCCAGCGTGCGGCCGATGTTTGCCTCTTCATCCATTGCCACGATGGCTACGGAGATTGTCATAGTGAAGGTGCTGCAGGTCCCGTCAGTGTTTCAATGATTCATTATCAATTAAGAATCAGCAATGTCTCGCGTGGTGCGACTGCCAGCCTCGCAGATCAAGAACACAGCCAGAATAATCAATTCCGGTTCGATGGGATGGCGATAGCGCGCGTGCGGGAATACGAAGTAGTACGCCGCGGGGTAAAGGGCGATGAGCCCAGCGAAAAGCCACGCCCCTGGCCGCTTCTGCCGCAGCGCAAGAAACAATCCCCAGATCGCCAGTACTGACGATGCCAGGAACAGGGAACTGCGAAAGTCCCAGGCAGAGGTGCTGTCGGTAGGTCTGGGCACGCCGTTCCAGTAATAGAAAAAACGCTTCATGCTGATGATGGCGAATCGGCGGGGGTTGGCGCGTATCCAATCGAACGCGAGGCGCCGGCACTCAGCCTCATACCCTATTTCCCCCAAGCGCTCGAACTTCTCAAACTCGAGCTTGTTGAGATTGGGTTGCAGCGTGGCGATCAACATGCCGTCGGCAAGCTTGTTGTTGCCCAGACGGAATTGCAGTCCGAAATCGTCGCGAATAAAAACCACGCGGCCGAATGTCTGATAGTTGCGCACCAGCCAAGGCAACAGAACAAGAAAAAATAGGAACGACGAAAGCACCACGCTGGCAAGCGACGGCAGGCCTTGTTTGTATCTTTGCCGCCATATCCACAGGCCGCAGAACGGCAGAAAGGCAAGCATTGCGGGATTGGCCAGCGCTCCCACGCCCCACAGTACGCCAAAGGAAATCCATCTCTGCCAACCCGGCCACTGATCTTTCTGTGTTGCAACCCGTGTTGCAACCCGTGGCGCGGCCAAGTCCAACGAAACCAGAAAGATCAACGCCAGCATTAGCGGAGTGAAGGTCGTATCCCAAATCCAATGAATCGACCAGTACCAGACGTAGGGATTCAACGCCCAGGCTCGCGCCGACCATATCGCGACGCGCGCACCTAAAGTCTTGTGCGCGATTAGATAAATCGGAATCGTCGTGAGCGCGGAGAAGACACAGTTGATCGTCAGCAGAACCCACGCTGAGGCGTAAGTGTAGACGCCGAAAATCTTGAAGACTCCGCCGATCAAAAAGGGATAGAGCGGAGGTTCCCAGGCGCTGGGGCCGGTGTTGCCTCCGTAGGGATTGCTAAAGCCCTGGCCGAGCGCGATCGAACGGCCTACGCGGCCCATCTCAAAGCCGAAGCCGAAATTATCTTCGCCGGGGCGAGTGTGGTACTGGCGGAAGACTCCAATCGCCGCGACCTGAATAGCAAACGACAGAAGGGCCATCCACAATACCGAGCGCGCGATGGCAGGGAAGTTCGACCGTTGCATCACGGGGGAGTTTATCAGGTATTGCTTTGTAGGCTAGCTGGCGTTGGCGTCGTCGGAGATTCGAATCGAGAAGTTTACGGTGATCTTGGCTTTGGTTTCGACCGCCTGGCCATTTTCAATGACCGGCTTGAAGCGCCATTGGCGCACGGCTTGCTGCGCTGCTGTGGCCAGAACGGCCGGTCCGCTGAGAACGCGGAGGTTTTCGATGTTGCCGTCGGCGCCGACAATCGCTTGCAAGACAACCGAACCTTGAACCCTCGAGTTCTTGCCCAGCAACGGATAGGTGGTCTCGACCGTTTGCCGGAGTTCAGGGACGACGGCGGTGATCCGTTCGTGCCCAGCAGCGTTTGTCGGCGCAGTGATCGTCGCCGTCGCAGCTGGGGCGCGGTTTGAGTCGCTGGGGATCTGCACTTTCGCGACGTTGCTTCCGGAATGAACCATGCGGTGCGAGTCGCCGGCAACCACTTCAACATCCAGCGGAGGAAGTATAACCCGATTGGTTGCGACTACCGGCGACGCTGGGTTAGCCGAGTTCGTGGCAGCAGAGGCGGCGTCTTTGTGCGATGCATCTGTCACAGCGTGCGTGGAAGTCTTCGGAGCCAACTGCTTTGCGGTCACGGCCTTTGCCACTGGAGTCTGAGCGTTGCGCGCGGGCGTAGCAACCAAATTCGGGTTCGAAGTACCCTCTGAGTCCGTGGCAGCCGATTCGGTAGCCTCGAAGGAGCCAAACCAGAAGTCGTGGTCTTTCACGAGAACGACGGCAAGAGCCACGAGCAGCAGAGTGAGCGCGATCACCAACCGGCCGTTTTGCTGATTGGCAAATTCACCTTGCGGCGTCGCCAGCTGCGTTCTTGAATTCATCTCCAGCATTTTGTTTCTCGTGAAATAGAACTCAATTCAAAGTGTCAATCATTAAGCACCAACATACTCAGCCCGCGAGCGCATGATGGCAATGGCACGATAAGGGAAGAGGTGGCACGTGAGTGCTATAAGGGATTTAGAAAAAGACAGACGCTTCGGCGCCGATTCGTTCGTTGCGAGGCGGCGGTGCTTTTAAGAGGCCGTGAGTTCTACGGTTGGCCGACTGCGGGCGGCGCAGTGGATGAAGGCCGCACCTCCGGAGCGTTGTCTTGCCGCGGAACTACGTAAGGAACTTTGGGCAGATGTGTGACCCGGCCGCGCGTGGCATCGGCGATGTCGATGCCGGAGTGATCGAGCAGCAATCCCGTAGCGCGATCAAGTTCGATGCGCGACTTCTCGTAGGCCGCTTTGGCGGAAACCAGATTCGACTCGGAAGTAGTTAATACGGAAGCATCCTGCAGGATCGCGGTTGTCGTAGTGAGGCCGACTTTCAGTTTCTGGTTATCGGCGTCGAGCGTCTGGCGGGAGAAGTCGACCGCATACTGAGCTGCCTGCACCGCGGCCCGGTTCTGCTTGACGTCAAATTGCGCGTTGCGTACTTCGATGCGCACTTGGTTCTCAAGCTGGTGCAGTCGCACCTGGGCTTGGCGGTATTCCAGTTCCGCGCGCACCTGATTGGCCTGGGCTTCGCGATTGCGCAGCGGGATGTTCAGCGTCAGGCCCACGCCTTTGTCGGGAGCGGTAGAGTTGACAAGTTGGTTCAAGGTCCCGCCGTAGCCCACAGTCGTGGTGTTGGTAAACGGGGGAGGAACAGCGCATCCAACCGTGCTGGTGCAGCCCGCGGCCAGATTTCCTCCTACTCCCGATCCGCCGTAGTAAGCAAATGCATCCAGCGTTGGCAGAAGGGCGTTGCGGACGGCTTTGCTGCTAAGGTCGCGGGAATTGAGATCGATGCGCGACTCGGCCAGTTCCGCGCGATGGCCGAGAGCTTGATTGATCAGGTCTTGTGCTGGAACGACGGCTTCTTCCTGCGGAATCTGCATGGTGGAAGTCGGAATGATGTCGGCTTCGGCCAGCACTGGATCTTCGATGCTGCGGCTGAGCGCGTTCTTCACCAGCAACTTTTCCAGTTCCAGGTTGTTCTGCGCCAGGATGAGGTTCTGCTCATTCGTTGAGACCGTGCTCTGCGCGCTTACTACTTGAATGGGAGGTACGGTGCCAACCTGAGCCTGCTGCTTCGTGTCGGTCAGTGCCTTCTGTGCGTAAGTGAGAGCCTCCTGCTGCACCTTCACGTTTTCGTACGCGTAGACGAGGTCCCAGTACATATCCTCAATCTGGTCGACAGTAGTAATGATTTGCAGGCGGAAGGCTACGTCAGATATTTCGCGGTTGTTTTTGGCGATGCGAATGAAGCGCATGTTGGGGAGCGAGCCAAAACCTTGCAGCAGATTCTGAGTGATCCGCAATTGGAAATTCGAACTGACCTCAGGTGTCAGCAGGGTTTCACCGCTGTTGCTGGCGATGTGGCTATTGTTGAAACCTACGGTCAGCGCGGTGCCCCACTGAAAGCCTTGCGTGTAAGCCAAGTTTGCGGTGTAAGTGTTCTGCCCAACGACCGGAACGAGACTACCGATGGTTGTGGACTCGAAGTCATTTTTGTCGAGCTGTAGGGTACTGGTGAGGACCGGATCGAAGCTGGTGATGGGCGAGCCAATGCCGAGCGTGGAACTGACCAAGCCGTTCGTGCCGGTTCCTACGCCGCTGGGGGCGACCGTGGTTCCGCCGGTGCCGGAGCCGACCGTTCCACCAAGGCCACCCACGCCGCCGCCGGGCGTGTTCTGCACGATGCCGGCGTTCACGCCGAGAATGTTGGCGCCCGACTTCGCCCGCAGGTAGTCGGTGTCGGCGATGTTCAAGTTGTAGCGGGCGATGTCGATATCGAGATTGTTCTCGAGCGCGAGCGCGACGGCGTCGTCAATCGAGAGATAAATCTTGCCGTTGCGCATGAGCGAGTCGATGCGCGCAGAATTTCCCAGGTTCGGTTCCGCGACTTCCTGCGCGCGATAGGGCCGCAGAAAATGAGGAAACGCCGCGCGCGGCTTGGAATAATCCTGCAAATGAACCGTCGGCTGGAGAGTGACCGGCGCGGTTTGCGGCGTTGGGGCAGCAGGGACATCCTGCGCGTACGACAGCGGAGATAACTGGGCGCAGGCAAGCAGGGTAATCGCCGTTATCAAGAGCACAGTGAAGCGCCGGTGGGCCGCGATCATCTGGGGCAAAGGCAAAAACAAAGACAAAGACATGATTCGTCTCCTTGAGTTCGTCTCCATGCGTAAGAGCAGTGCTGCTTCATCCCGAAGTTACAGGATTTGGCTGTGCAAGATCGATTTTGGATGCGGCAAACATGGAATCGTCACTTCATCTTAGCGGGATGGAGAGCAGCGAAACGGGCGCAGATTGTAAAGAATTGTTGAGAAGAACGAACAAGAGAAAAGAACGTGCCGCGCCGCCATCCAGAAAATGGTGGCGCGGCCCATGCTCACACGATTACTGCTGCTGCGGCGCTGGAGGGGGTGGGGGCGCCACAGTCGGTAGTTCCTTGCGTGGCGCTATATTGGGCACGTTGGGCATACGCGTCACTTGGCCCTTGGCAGCATCGTCGATGCTGATGCCGGCATGGTCGAGTGTGACCCCGATGGCGCGGTCGAGTTCGATGCGCGACTTCTCATAGGCCGCCATGGCCGACATTAATGTGGATTCTGCCGTGGCCAGCCCACTTTGCGTCTGCAGCACTAACGTTGTGGTAGAGGTGCCGAACTGATATTTCTTCTGTTCGGCATCCAGCGATTGCCGGGCGTAATCGACCGCGGCTTTAGCGGAATCTACACTGGCGCGGTTTTGTTCCACCCCGAACTGCGCATTGCGGACTTCGATGCTGATCTGGTTTTCGATCTGCTGCAAGCGCATCTGCGCCTGCTGGTATTCAAGTTCCGAGCGAATCTGCGTTGCTTGTGCCGCGCGGTTGCGCAGCGGGATATTGAGTTGCAGGCCGACGCCTTTGTCGGAGCCCGTGGAGTTGATGAGCTGATTGAGCGTCCCACCGTAGCTTATAGTTGGAGCGATAGGGATGAAGGTCTGGCCGCCGCCCTGGGGCGAATTGTTTGGTCCAGCGCAAAACCCTTCCGCCTGCTCTGCTATCGGCTGATCTGCGCAAAGATTCGACGGATTCTGCACGCCGCCCAATCCCGTGCCGCCGTAATAGGCGAAAAGGTCGAGAGTAGGCAGCAGCGCATTGCGTACCGCCCTGTTGCTTATCTCAGTTGTGTTGAGTTGAATACGTGACTCCACCAGGTCCGCGCGATGGCGAAGAGCGTCGGCGATCAGATCTTGTGTGGGCTGGATGGCTTCATTCGCCGGGACTTCCATGGTCGATGTCGGAATCACCTCCGCGCCCGCGAGATTCTGATCGCGCAGAGTGCGGCTGAGCGCATTCTTCATCAGCAACTGCTCTAACTGAAGGTTGGTCAGGGCGATGGTCACGGCCTGCTGGTCTTGAGCGACCGTGCTCTGGGCACGCACGGTTTCGATCGGCGCCAGGCTGCCAATCTCAACCTGCTTCTTCGTGTCGGAGAGCGTTTTCTCGGCAAAAGCCAGCGACTCCTTCTGCACCCGCGCGTTCTCATAGGCGTAAACCAGATCCCAATACATGGTCTGAATCTGATCGACCGTGGTGATGACTTGCAGACGGAAAGCGACATCGGAAAGCTCACGATTGTTCTTGCCGATCCGAATGAAGCGATCGTTGGTCGCGAAGCCGAAGCCTTGCAGCAGATGCTGCGTAAGTTGGAACTTGAAGCTGGAGTTCAGCTGCGGGCTAAGGTTGGTAAAAGGGGCGTTTCCCGTCGCGATGCGGGTATTGTTGAATCCCACTAACAGATTGGTCCCCCACGAGAATCCTTGGGTATATGCGAACGTGCCAGTAGTGGTGTTCTGAGGCGACTCGGGGGTGAAGGTACTGCTCGGGAGGATATGAAAACGATCCTCTTGAAGCGTTCCGGTGAGAACTGGGTCGAAGCTGGTGATCAGCGACCCGAGGCCCAGCGTAGATCCGACCAAGCCGCCCGCGCCCGCGCCCGCACCTCCTGCGCCTAGCGTGGTTCCGCCAGTGCCGGAGCCGACCTGTCCGCCGAGTCCGCCAACGCCACCACCGGGCGTGTTTTGCACGACGCCCGTATTAACGCCGAGGGTGGCAGCGCCGGCCTTGGCGCGCAACACATCAGTGTCGGCGATGTTCAGGTTGTAGCGTGCGATGGCGATATCGAGGTTGTTCTCGAGCGCAAGGGCGATGGCATCGTTCAGCGACAGGTAGAGCTTGCCGTCGTGCATCAGTTGGTCGATGCGCGAGGTATTCGCCAGGTTCGGCGGAGCCAGGTGTCGCGCCGTGTAAGGGCCAACTGGATTCGGAAAGTGCGACACCGGTTTGGCATAATTCAGTACCGGAACCGGCCGCGTCTCCGGCGTGTTCTGCGGAACGGGCGCTGCGGGCGTTGTGGGCGCGGCGGCATCTTGGCCCCAACCAGCGACAGTCAGCGTTCCGAATAGAATTGCGGCAGTGATCAGCCGGATGGTCGAGTTTAAGCGTGGGAATGGCATCTACTCATCTCCATGGATTAGAACCAATTGGTTTAAACCTGTTCGTTAAGGTTTCGTTACGCCCTTGTAAAGGATCACAAAAATTAAAGATCTTCTAAAGATTAAAGATGAAGACCCGTCTGCCGCCCGAGATAGCCGGATTGTCCAAAAACGAAAGTTCTACTCAAATCCTAGTACGCAACCCGTGCCATCGGAGTTCCTGAAAAGCTCACGAAAAGCGAGAGTGAGACGAAAGTTTGGTGAAACGAACTAGTATATCTGACGCTGCGCTCCTCATTTCGAGCGCTCCGCCACGAGCGCCGTGAAGTTGAAACTGATAGAGTGCTGGCGTTGGCCAAGCCTCCCGCGAAATTGCAATCACTGACCCTGAAACGCGCCGAAGCATGAAATGGTTTGGATGAACCGGCTCGGGTGCGGGACTCGAAAGATGATTCAAAAGATGGTATGCGCAATCTCAAACTGATTCTCTCCTATGACGGCTCGGATTTCGCGGGCTGGCAGGTGCAGCCCGATGCAGTCACGGTTCAGGGCACACTCGCCTCAGCCATTGGACGAATCACCGGCGAAAACGTATTGCCGCAGGGTTCCGGTCGCACCGACGCGGGAGTGCATGCGCTGGCGCAGGTGGCTACGTTCGTTACGGAATCTTCCGTTCCGGCGGCGAATTTCGTGAAGGCGCTCAACGATATTTTGCCGGCCTCCGTGCGGGTTTTGGAAGTGGAAGAAGCTGCGGCCGATTTTCACGCGCGCAAGTCGGCGCGAGGAAAAACTTATCGCTACCGGATTTATCGCGCCGGAATCTGTCCGCCGTTTCTGGCCGGATATGTGTGGCATTATCCGTATCCGCTGGATGAGCAGGCAATGGCGCGCGCGGCGGGGTTAGTGGAAGGTGAGCATGACTTCACTTCATTCGCCGCAGTGGATCCGGAGCGAAACGCCGGCATCGGGGCGAGGTCTGAAAGTAGCGCCGGCGTCCCGCCGGCTTTCTCCCTCGCTACAAACGTCCGCCGCATCTCCTCTTCGAACTGGGAGCGCCAAGGCGACGAGTTTATCTACACCGTGAAAGGATCCGGATTTCTCCACCACATGGTTCGCAACCTGGTGGGAACGTTTATTCTAGTGGGCAAATCAACGCTGAAGGCCGAGGACGTAACGCGAATACTGGAAGCACGCAACCGCTCGGCCGCAGGAGCGACTGCACCCGCCAGCGGATTGTATCTGGTGAACGTGGAATACTGAAGTTGGCCACGGGTCTTATGGCGACGAATCTGCAAATCGCGGCGGGCAAAGTTTCGTCGGTGAATCCGGCGACGGGTGAAGTTCTGCGCGAGTTGGAATGCGCCAGCGAAAGTGAAGTGCAGGGGGCGGTGGCGCGTGCGCGCGCGGCGCAGCCAGCGTGGGCTGCGATCGATGTGCGCAAGCGGGTCGCGGTGCTGCGTGAGTTTCAGCGCCGGTTGCTCGAAAAGAAATCGGACATCGCTGAAGCCATCACGCGCGAGGCGGGGAAGCCCGTGGCCGAAGCTCTGACTACGGAAGTTCTGGTCGTGCTGGACGCAGCCCAGTTCCTGATCGAGAATGCGTTCCGCTTGCTACGCGACGAGTCGCTTCTCCATGGAAGTCTTGCCACCAAGCTCAAGAGAGGGCGCCTGGTGCGCGAGCCTTACGGCGTGGTCGGAATCATTTCGCCCTGGAATTATCCGTTCTCGATTCCTGCGACCGAGACGCTTGCAGCGCTGGTGGCGGGGAATGCGGTGGTGCTGAAGCCCTCGGAATTTACATCTCTTGTGGCTCTGGACCTGCAGTCGCTGCTGCATGGCGCGGGCGTACCGCCAGATGTTTTTCAGGTGTTGGTTGGCGACGGCGCCACCGGCGCGGCCGTGGTTCATTCGAAAATCGACAAACTGGTCTTCACCGGCAGTGTCGCCACGGGCAAGCGCATCGCAGCGGCTGCCGCGGAACGCCTGCTGCCTGTAGTGCTTGAGTTAGGCGGCAAAGATCCCATGCTGGTGCTGGACGATGCCAACGTCGACGTGGCCTCAAGCGCGGCGGTCTGGGGAGCGTTCATGAATGCAGGCCAGACCTGCCTCTCGGTGGAACGTTGCTACGTCCATCGCAGCTTGTATGAGCCATTCCTCAAAGCGTGTGTGGAAAAAACCAGGAAGCTGATCGTGACCCACGGGCTCGACCACAATGCCGAGGTTGGGCCGCTAATTCATCGGCGGCAATTGACGCTTGTGGAAGCACATGTCGAAGACGCAAAAACTTGCGGAGCCCGGGTTCTGACCGGAGGCTCACGATTTCCTGAGATGGGTGCGAACTTCTACCATCCGACCGTGCTGGCCGATGTGACGCACGCGATGCGCATCATGCGCGAAGAAACATTCGGCCCAGTGCTCCCGGTGATGGCGTTCGATAGCGATGAAGAAGCCGTTCGCTTGGCCAACGACTCTGAATTCGGGTTGGCGGCGAATGTATTCACCCGCGATAACGCCCGTGGCGCGCGTCTGGCGCGGCAGATTCAGGCGGGCACGGTCATGGTCAACGATGTGGTTTCGTGTTTCGGTATCAGCGAAGCTCCGCACGGCGGTGTAAAGTCGAGCGGCGTGGGACGCACGCACGGTCGTTTCGGATTGGAAGAAATGGTGCGGCTCAAATATCTGGATGTCGACCTCATGCCCGGAATGAAGAAAGTTTGGTGGTACGGATATGGCAGGAGATTCTCTCAACACATGGAAGGTTTCCTCGACATGCAGTTCGCGCGCGGATTAGGAACGCGCCTGCGCGGAGCAGTGCGCGCGGCGGGGGTGGTGATGGGCAAGAAGTTGTGAGTAGATGTCGTCGAGCAAGACCAAGATTCCTCCGTCCCTCGCTTTCGCTCGGGGGTCGGAATGACAAGGATTTTGCGGAGAACTGAGAACTGAGAACCGAGAACTAGAAACAGAGGCGATCCCCTTATGAGCACTTCCAACGCAGATCCCAAGCGCGAACTGCTGCGCCATGCCTTGGCCACGCTGGCTTATCGCGGCGGAAAAGCCGTCCGCAATGTACCCGATAGCTTTGCCGATTTTCATGCGAACGACAGCGTGCGCACGCCCGTGCAGATTCTCGCACACATCGGCGATCTGATGGATTGGTCGCTCTCCATGGCCAAGGGACAACAAGCATGGCACGACTCGCGCCCGCTGCCTTGGAGCGAGGAAGTTCAACGCCTCTTCATTTCGCTGACAAAGTTCGACGAGTTTCTGGATTCAAGTGAGCCTCTGCAGGCTCCTTCGGACAAACTGCTGCAGGCGCCGATTGCCGATGCGCTCACGCACGTCGGCCAGATCGCCATGCTGCGGCGTTTGGCGGGAGATCCGCTAAAGGGCGAGAACTATTAC